>Ga0155595_102_pt1 | contig 36735 bp, 26 predicted proteins | sample RifCSPhighO2_12_FD_107252 | JGI IMG/M metagenome (GOLD analysis project Ga0155595, IMG submission 107252) | Candidatus Colwellbacteria bacterium RIFCSPHIGHO2_12_FULL_44_17
AGAACTTCAGGAAACGATTTTCGGGGAATGTTCTTTTTAATTACGTATTGTACTTCGGGATTGTTGGGACCGATAAAATTTCCAACAACAACGAGATCGGGGTTTCCTACTTTTTCAGGGTGAAAGCCCGGGTAAAAGTTGATTTTCGGGAATTGTTTCAGATAGTCGCTCATTGGCGGGAAGATACCCGCATCAGAACCGCTTACTTTCCAGCCAAGATCCAGGAACATTTTACCGAGCGGCGCCATTGTAACGCCGCACATACCGATTAAGTGAACGTGTTTCATGAAAAGAAGTATGTAGTATGTAGAAAGTAGAATGTAGTAGACATCAAAAGATTAAAGAGTTTTTTCTATTTTAAACTCCCTATCACCAATTATAACTGTATCTCCTTTACCTTTTCCATTGAGGTTCTTTGCAACCGGAGTATTGTTTGTGACTACCGTAACTTTTTCTATTATTTCGCCTCCGCCGGCGGGAAGAATACAATAACTTTTTACTACATTTTTGTCCGTAAGCGTGAATATCTCGAAGTCTATGATTTTTTCTAATTCGTCCAATTCTCTCAGCGCTTTTTCTCTTTGTTCTTCAAGAGATTGCACGGTGTAACGATATTGTTGGCGGGTTGTGTCCGAGGCAGATTCCATAAAACTCGGCGCTTGTTTTGCCGAGTTCTTTGCTTCTTCAATACCGTTTTCGAGTTCTTTGATTTTTTCTTTACAACGCTTTTTCAGCGTTTCTAAGATTAGACTTTTGTCCATCCGTGTTTGGGATCGAATACTTCAAGACCTTTAAATTGCTCCTTATACTTTTGAGAGCTACCCAGGTAGATGTATTCTTTTTGGTTCTCTTTCGCATACTGTATTGCTTTTAACATCATTGCCATGCCGAGGCTTCTTCCGAGCGTTAGATCGTAAAAAGGATAGCTGTAGTGAATTATGTTCTTTGTTTCGAGTGCCAGACAATAACCGATTGGTTTCTTCTCTATTTGGTATACAAACGCAATATTCATTGACGATTGCTCCGGATCTGTGAAAAGTTCCCTGAGTTTATTCGCGGTCATTATTTTTTTACCGAATTTTTTCGTGTAAAAATCGAGACCAAGTTTACCGATTTGCCACGAATAGTTTTCGAACGGGAGTTTTCTTACCGATACCTTTATATCTTCGTTGTTTTTTAAAACTCTACGATTTTCGCTTGAAAGCTTGAAGTCGTTAAGTCGTACTCGGAGTGATTTAATTTGCTGAAATTTTTCTTTACCGAGACGAGTCGCAACAAACCCTTCTTTATACAAGGCGTCAATATTTTCTTCGGAGGGATTTTTGACTGTTTTTTCGTCAGAGAATTTGTACATTGCTCATAGGTTCTTTTTCGACGCACTACTGGGGTCGGGATCCCGATTCCACTTTCCATGAACGTCGGGACATTTAACAATGTAGCAATTTTCGCCTAATTCTCAAAATACCCTTGCCTTGCTACAATGGGTTCATGTCTTTTTTCGGCAATCCAAATCCTGAGTCGTTTAAGGAATCAAGCGGTTACACGATTGACGGCGTTTGGTATCCTCGGGTGACAAGTATTGTATCTATCAAGGCGAAACCGGCTCTGTATCGCTTCTACGCTGAACTTAACGGGTTTGCCGAGGGTGAAGCGATCAAGAAGCTTTCTGCTGATGAAGGAACGCTTGTTCATGAAACTGTCGAAAAAATTATGACGGGACAGAAAGTCGAGATTCCTCAGACGATTAAACCTTCAGTTACGGCGCTTATGAAGTTTCTTGAAGAAAAGAATATTCAAATTGATTCGGATTACGTTGAACACCGAATCGTAAATTACAATGATCGCTATGCCGGAACGTGTGACGCGCTTGCTTTGATTGATGGTCGGTACGGGGTACTCGATATAAAAACTTCGCAGTCTATTTATCGTGATTATTCGCTTCAGACGAGCGCATATATGTCGCCACTTCAAGAACAACTTCGTAATCTTTCAACGCGCTGGATCCTTCGTATTGACCAGAATCAAAAGTGCCAGATTTGCGGTGGAATACGGCGAACAAAGGGGGGTCGCGAGAAAATACGGGGCGTGCCTCGAAGTAAGGTAGGATGTCCCCATGAATGGTCGGAAATGCGCGGGGAGATCGAACTTAAGGAATTTCCCTATTGGGAGCAAGATTTCCAGGCGTTTCTTGGCGCAAAACGGCTCTGGGAGTGGGAGAATGACGGAGTTTTAAGAAAGATAGGGTATCTCTCTTAGAGAAGAAGGTAGGGGGTAGAATGTAGAAAGCAGAACGAATTACGGATTTCCGGTGTTTCTTTCAATGATAATGGGGGCGGGGTGCCAATCACGTCCTACGAGATAGCCTATTCCAAAACTCAAAATGAGACTTAGAATACTAAGGACTATTTTTATAACTCGTAAGCTTTTTTCGTTTGACAGAAACATAAGATTTTTGTATTCTACTAACTATATAGATCGGATAAGGTGAGTGTCCCACAATCGAAGGATTACGGGATACTCATTTTTGTAGTTAAATTTTAACTAATTTAAACAAAAATGGCACATACTAAATCGCTTGGAACCACTAAATTAGGACGTGACTCAGCTTCGAAACGGCTGGGTGTTAAGCGTTCAGATGGTCAAGCTGTTACCCCCGGGCAAATCCTTATTCGTCAACGAGGCACGCGATATCTTCCCGGCAAGAATGTAAAACGCGCCGGGGATGACACGCTTCTTTCTCTTGTATCGGGAGTTGTGAAGTTCTCGACGAAAAAGAAAGTTGGATTCAGTGGTAAAGTACGGATGGCGACTGTCGTTTCGGTCTTGGCAAGCTAAGGATGCAGTAATAACTCTAGAATTTTTAATCCCGCCTTTTTATGAGGGCGGGTTTATTTTTCGGGTTCAATAATGAGCGGGATTTTTTCTTTAATCCCCTGTCCGAACAAAACTTCGATTTCGGTTTCCCCGAGAGCGCGGAGCGGTTTTAGGTGATCGACGCGCGCGTCTTCGAACCCTCTTTTTTTGAGAGCTTTTTTGACCTCTTCTTTCGTGACTGAACTGAATATTTCGTTATTTTCCCCTACTTTAACACTTAATCTTAAGGGATCCTTTTTGAACGTTTGTTTTAAACTTTCAGCTTCGGCGTTTAGTTTTTCTTTTTTGAGATTTTCTTTTTCCTGAAGTTTTTTTAGTTCAGCAAGCGCGCTTTGCGTTGCGATCTTGGCATGGCCTTTTGGAAGCAAAAAGTTTCGCGCGTAGCCATCAGACACGTTTTTGATTTCGAATTTCTTACCCACGCCGTTTATATTTTCAAGAAGAATAACTTGCATTTGACTAGTGAGTAGAAAGTAGTATGTAGTATGTAGTATGTAGAATGTAGTAGACAGAATGATTAGCTACTTTAATTGGTTACTGAGGACCTCGAGGGCCTTATTAAGCTGGGGATCTTTTTCGTTCTTAATATCGTCTTCTCCGAATTCAACCATAAAATCTGGAGCCAAGCCGTTCTTCTCAATGATCGTGCCCTTTGGCGTTAACCAATTCGCTATCGTGATCTTTAAAGATGAACCTCCTTTCAAGGCCTCAAGTTGCTGTACCGTTCCTTTTCCAAAACTTTGCGTGCCTACGAGTTTACTACCCCGATTATCACGGAGAGCGCCCGCGAGAATCTCGGAAGCGGACGCAGAACCCTCGTTCATAAGCACAACAACCGGTATGTCTTTTAGGGCAGTATTTCCGTTTGTGAAAAACTTCTCTTCTTCACCTGATTTAAATTTCTCGATAACAACTACCTCACCTTTCTCAAGAAACCAACCCGCGATGTCAACCGCAACTTCAAGGTAGCCGCCAGGATTGCCACGAAGATCAAGCACAATACCATCGGCTTTCGCCTGCAGGGCTTCAACCATCTTTTGGTAGAAAACAAATGATGTGTTGCTGTTGAAGTTGTAGAGTTCGACGTGCGCGATTTTATTTCCTCGGGCATCGTTTTTCATTGTGAAATCAACTGTCGGAATTGTTATGACTTCTCGAGCAATTTTTACTTCTCTCGTTTTTTCTTCCGATTCTCTTTTAATGAGGAGTATTACGGACGTGCCTGGTTCTCCGCGGATTATCTTGACTGCCTCGAAAACATCAAGATTATCAGAAAAGGTATCGTCGATTTTTATAATATGATCGTTGGTTTTCAAACCCGCGCGCTCGGCAGGAGTACCTTTTAGGGGCGCCACAATAATCAGTTTTTTGTCTCTAATACCAATTTCAGCTCCGATTCCGCCAAAATTACCGCTAATGTCTTCATTGAATTTTTCGGAATCCTCAGGATTGAAAAATACCGTGTTCGGATCATCAAGCGCTCCGATCATACCTTCAATCGCGCCGTATACAAGATCTTGCGCGGCAGCCTTTTCGCCTTCGACGTGCTTGCTTCGTATTTTTTCCCACGCCTGCCAGAAAAGACTGAAGTCAACGCTTTCATCTTTGCCGTTTTCAATACCTTGGACCTCGCGGACGATAATATTTTTCGGATGTTCAGTGCCGTAATCAAAGCCAACAAAAAACGAACTGCCCGCAATCCCAAAGATAAGGATTATAGTGCCGATAGTTATCGCTATATTTTTTTTCTTTATTTCCATACAGTCTATTGTATCGTCTATCCGTATGACTGGCAATTCTCTTTTTTGCTTCCTATACTATGAGTACGCAATGCAGAAGGACGAGTATCGGGAACTTCTTAATCGGCGTGCCAAGGAGTCGCGCGTGTATTCTCAGCACCAATTTGTGGGCGTTACGCTTGCTGAAATGCTGGACGATAAGGCGCATACTTCTTTGTATATTAGGCTCGCAAAGAACCATAACCAAGAACTTTTATTGCATCTTGCTCGGACTGTTTCGGGAAACAAGGAGGTACGCAACAAGGGGGCATATTTTATGCGACTTCTTCAGGAGTCGCGAAAAGATCGATCTTAATTTTTATGATGGAACGAATCTTTCAAATTCATAGCAAACAAGATGAAAAATTTCTGCGACGTAAAGTCGCTGATTTCGACTTTAAGGCGTTTACTAAAAAAGAAATTAATACTCTTATCAAACAGATGCGGGTCATAATGGAGGCGGCGAACGGCGTTGGTCTTTCCGCGAATCAAATAGGCCTTACTATGAACGTTTTCGTCGCGAAAGACGATAAAAAGTTCTACGCGATTTTCAACGCTTCAATCTCTAAACCCTCGAAAACTACGGTTGAGTTCGAAGAAGGATGCCTCAGCGTTCCCGGCACATTCGCATCAGTTTTAAGACCGGAAAAAGTTATTCTTACCGGATATGATAAGAACGGGAAAAAACTTAAAATCAAAGCTTGGGGATTTTTGGCGCGAGTTTTTCAACACGAGGTTGATCATTTAAACGGCAAACTTTTTATTGATCACCTATGAACTACGTTTTTTTTGGAACGCCGGAGTTTGGGCGAGCTGTTTTGGAAAAACTTCTTGAAGTAAATCTTTTTCCCATTGCTCTTGTTACTAATCCTGATAAGCCAGTCGGACGAAAGCAGGTACTTACCTACCCGCCCACGAAACAGCTTATTTTTGATAAAAAACTTGATACAAAGATTGCAATTCTCCAACCCCCGAAGATTGATGATGTTTTTCTCCAAACTCTTCAAGATTTTAAAGCTGACGTCTTTATTATCGCGGCGTACGCGAAAATTGTGCCACAATCGCTTCTCTCTATTCCGTATAAGGGAACTATTGGCGTTCATTCTTCACTTCTTCCAAAATACCGAGGAGCGTCTCCTATTCAATCGGTAATTTTGAATGGAGAAACAGAGACAGGAACCTCGCTTTTTCTTGTGGGTGTTGGGATGGACGACGGACCAATTATCGCCTCCCGATCCGTTTCTATTGATCTTTACGACACCACAGAAACGCTTACGAAAAAACTCGCTGAAGCGAGCGGCACTCTTCTTTTTGAAACTTTGCCCGATTTTTTATCTGGTATATTACAACTTACGCCACAAGACGATACCCAAGCGACCTTCACAAAGAAGTTCAAAACTGAAGATGCTTTTGTTGATTTTCTAGAACTTCAACGCGCGCAAGCCGGTGATAAAGAGCTCGCGCGCAGTATTAACCAAAAAATACGGGCTTTCTATCCAGAGCCGGGAGCTTATACCTTAGAAAACAGACGGCGACTTAAACTACTTGGATCAAAGGTGATGGATGGTAGACTTTTTCTTACTCGTATTCAGTACGAGGGAGAGAGGCCGAGGACTGTGAGAAGTTAGGAGATAGAAGGCAGGAGTAAGAAGAAAGAAGATAGGAATAGAAGGTAGAAGTAAAACCTAAAAGTTAGAGACAAAAAAGTAGTTCACCTATCTCTTATCTTCTGACTTCTTAATCTTTATATCTGCTTACGGATGTCATGAACCTCTTTCGTCACAAGATCGTTGATCAGCTCTAGATCTTTCAGCATCTTCTTTTCTTTGTCTTTTTCTTCTTCAGAGAGATCACGCGTGAATTTTGCCTTGTGAATTGTTGAAAGCTCTTGTTCGATGTCGCGGTGAAGGACAATAAAGCCGCGTTTGATTGCCTCCTCGGCTTCCCGCACTTCTTTCAAGAGGTTCTTGTGCTTTTTTCGTCCGTGATAGAAATTGTATCCTACAAAGCCCCCCAAAATAACCGCGGCTATGAAGAGAATAAGCGCGAGGAGAAGATAGAGTGTTTCGTAGCTTAACCGCGAAGCACCAACTTGGAAGGCAGTCTGACTTACACTAATTTGTTGTTGCGGACCCGGCGGACTTTCTTCGTTGCCGATCCGAAGCTGTGTCCAGAGAAGATAATTTCCGGTGACAAGGAGTTCGGGGCGCGTATAGAACCAGTCCCCTTTTTTATCAGAGGCGATAATCGTGCTTGTAATTTGCCCGTCTTTTAGACTTTGAACGTAGATTGTGACAAGTCCATTTGAAACTTCTGTTCGTCCGCCAACGTAAAATACATCTTCGTTTGTAATATGCTTTGAAATTGAAGTAATAATCGGTGGCGGAAGAGGCACTTCATTTTGTTGAGACTGAGCTTTTACGGACTCAACGGCTCCTCCAAGAAGTCCACCCAATAAAAAGAATACAAGAACCGCTTTCATACCCTTCACATAGGCTTTTTGCTTTTCTTCCAAATATTTCAGGCGTTCCCTAATTGTCGGATCATTGAGAGCGCCGGCGAGATGGCGCAATTCAATGTTTCTTCTCCATCGCGCGGTGAGCCACCAGCCGTAACTTAGAGCAAGAACAAGAAGCGTGCCTCCCATAAGAACAAACACCCAGGGAATCACGAGATTATCAGTGACTCCTAAACCTGAATCAGAGATGCTAAATAAAGGATTTACAATACTTAATTGCTGTGTTACCTCCCGTATATTACCCGCTCTATCAAAGGCGCGGATAATAACATCGTATTTTCCGATATTCAGCATTTCGGAAATATAACGACTTTCGGTTTCGATGAAGAAGTTTTCTTCGGACTGTTCGGGAGCAGTAGAAATATTTTCAATATCGAGTGGGACGATTTTCAACTCGTAGTGATCTATACCTGAAAGATTGTCGGTTGTCGCGAGGTTTATAATCGGCTGTTTGCTTGTTGTACGTGCTCCAGGAACAATATCAACCTTGAATTCAGCTGGAGGAGTTGAGTCAATCTTTACAGCAAAATGCGTTACACCGCCCCAGGCATCATCACGTAGGGCTTTGATGTGAAAGTAATAAAGTCCATCTTCAAGATTCTTATAGGCGACACCAGTTGCTGTACTTTCAGAAATGTCATCGGGGGTATCTACCGGTTCGTTATTTAGAATATAACTGTAGGCTGTTACTCTTCCTTCGGGAACCCAATCAAACAAAGCTGTTGTATTTTTATTCCACTGTGTTCCGTCGGGATGCGTTGGAGAGATGACCGTTGGTCCCGCTGGAGGCGGAAGGACAAGATTAAAGATTCCCCCACTTTTATTTGTTAAAATATTTGTCCCGAGCCCGTCGTTTAAAAGTACCTTTGACTCATCAGAGAACGTTACTGTCGCTGTACCGATGGATTTTACACGGAAAGTTATTGTTGAAATAATTCCGCTTGACGTGTTAATGCCTGGAGACGGAATTCCTCCCTGGAAACGAATTGTACCGGTCTGATTGTTAAAAGTCGGCTGAGAAACCCAGACGCCAACGATTGACTGGCCGAGTGAAGGAGAGACAACCTGCAATTTATCCGGAGGGAATTTTAAATTTACATCGACAGCATTGATCGATTGTCCATTTGTGTTTAGAACAACCGAGACATCAAACGTGTTATTGACGATGTAACTACCCGAGGCGGGACGCAAAAAAAGCGAAGCACCGCCTTGTTGGGCGTTTGCTAAGGGAGCGTGTATAAGATACGCGCCCAGAATTACATTTACGCTTATACAGAAGACCGCGAATCGTTTCGCCACCGTATTTTGATTATAGCAGAAATGAAATGCTACTCACTAACTTTTCTCCGTCCTCTCATTAGAAGAAAGAGCGCTATGAGTACGCCTATGGTAAAAATAGTACCGATGAGCGCAATATTTGCTTCCTGAGGAGATCGTTCTATTTCTTTTTCAACGGTATTTCCCGCTTTATCATATGCTCTCACAATAGCTTTTGTGTAAGGACTCAGTGTTATATAAGGAGACACAACAATTTCCGGCGTTTTATCATCGAGTTGAATTTCGTAGTAATCTATACCAGACATTTCATCTTCAGCAAGGAAGCTAATGAAATCCTTGTAATCAGTTTCGGAGATACCGGAATTCGCGCGGGCATCTTTTAGTTCTGGCGCTACTGTATCAATCTTAATAAGGTATCGAGAGACGGTGCTTGCTCCAACTTTTTTAACTGAGAAATAATATATACCATCTTTAAGATCAGAAAGTTCTATATCCCCCATCCATTGAAGCGTTCCTTCCGGTTTGTCAGGTTCGTTGTCGGGTTCTCCAATTGGATCACGACTTACTAAATAACTATACTCAACGCCGGGTTCTAGATCCCAGTGAATATTAACCTTGTTTGTATTGTACCAGCGGCTTTGATCGGCGTGCGTATGAGAGGTTACTTTAATGTAATCTTTGTTTTGTTGTATTATATTTATTTCACTCTCAGAAAATATGACCATAGCTCTGTCAGCACTTTCACTATTCAAAAGCATTCGGGAGTTTCTATCGAGACTTAGGACGGCTTTACCGTTTGTGTTTCCTTGAATATTAAGCTTTGCCACAATACCGACGCCGTTAAATCCGCCTGGAATACCACCGATTAACGTAAATTTATTTTCTTCAACTTTCGGTTGCTCAACAAATATTTGAAATATTGAATTTGATTCGTTGAGACTTAAAATTTCAGCGTTTTTATTGCTGAGGCTTCCTTGTATTTCCGCCGCGTTTATAATTTCGCCTTCTGTATCAAGACGAAGTTCGACAATAATATTTTCTCCCACAACAACATCAGCTGTTTGAGGGAAGAAATATAATTTTGCGGCGTATACTGTCTGGCCGAATCCCCCCGTTATAGATATTCCGAGAGCGAAGACAGAAGCGATTAAAATTTTAACTCGATTAGGCGACATTGCGATTTTCATCGTTCCAGTTGTACATAAGAATTGAAAAGTCGTTCAAATCGATTGTCTTATCACCGTTCAAATCAGCCGGATGATTTTGGGTAACTTGTTTGTGCCAATTGTATAAAAGGATCGAAAGATCAACGATGTCAACTTTATTATCACCGTTCAAATCAGCAATGTTGCCGCCCTCAGCGATTTCGAAGTTGAGATTGTCGGAGAACGTGGATAATAGCCCAACATCTTGGAGTTGACTGTTTGTTCTTAGGGAATATTCTCCGAATTGAAGTTCTTTTGTTTCGAGTATATATGCCCACAAACCATTTTGATCGGCTTTAACTGGAGCAAGTACTTGACTCGCGGCAAAATTGTTGAAGAGGCGGACTACGCTTTTTGGAAACGTGCTTCCTGATATTTTTAGAACTTTGCCTTGTCTGATTTTGTTTCTATCAGCAGATATCGTAGGACTTACGACGATATCTGAAATTGTTGTTTTCGTGTTGGGCTGTAGGACGATCGTGATGCTCGACGTAGAAGAATTTCTACCAGAGGCATCTTTAGCCCAGACGCCGATCGTCGCGAGACCGGCGTCTGTTGTTATTGTTTTCTCGAATATTCCTTTTTTATCAGCAAGCAGTGTCGCGATAACACCCCTGTTTTTAAGAACAGTGATACCCGCGTCGGGATAAGCGTACCCTTTCACAGCGAGTTTTGCTTGTTGTACTTCAACTCCTCCTGAACTTCCTCCTATGAGTACTTGGGGAAGTTCAACAACTTCGCCCTCGATTGTTACAGAAATTCCGATATCGCGTTCAATCTCAGCTTGCGCGAAGCTTTGAGGCGGATTCAACAAAGACAAACTAAGTATTCCGACAATTATCGCGATGCATAATTTCATTATTCCCTCTATTTATAGTGAGTTTGATTAACTCCCGGAACTATTTCCTTTGAAGATGATACGAAACGCTATTCCGAGGCGCTTTCTTGCTTTGATTATAAGAACAAGAAGCACAAGAATTATAGCGCCGATTACCGCGAGAGCTTTCCATGGAATGACCCAGTATACAGTTACTGCCGATACAGGTTCGTTTGTTGCTCCATAAATCGCGGCGAGTGTTGCTTCGTAGCGTCCGAATTGACCGCCTTGTTCAAGTGGAATGTCAACTTTTCTCACACTATTCGGTAAGACATTCAATTGCGGAAGATCAACTCTCGCGATTTCACCTCCCAGCATATTCTTTACGAGTACGAATCCGCGCGGTTTTAAGTGGACCGTACCTTCGTTTGAGAATCGGGCGGTAATGGTTTCTGGTCCGTATTCTGAGAATTCGGGAACAGTAAATTCAAGAACGCTCATATCCTCACGAACTTCTCCCGCAACATTTAAAAGGAGCAATGAGCCGATTTTTTGAACAACTCCAACTCCACTACTGCCTTCACCTGGCGTTCCGCCTGTTGAAGCAAGGATAGAGGCATAATGCCCTCCAGGTTCAGCACTTATAGGAACATCAATTGTAAACTCAACCATCTGCGAAGATCGTGGCGCTAACGAGAAACTTGCCGGGGTAAGCCCAACCCACTTCGCGAGACCATACCCTGTTTCTTCTCCAGCTTCCTTTACTAATACTTCTCCTTTTTCACCCGCGGCAACGAAGTCCTGGACGGTCATTTCAACGGACATTACGCTTTCCGTATCGTTATAAATACGAACAATGTTCGAGATTTTTTCTCCCGGATTACCGTTGACTTCAAAGTTTAATGGAGAAATGGAAAGGGCGTATGCCGTTTTAACCCCCGTAATCGCTACCACCCCTAGTAGCGCTCCCACAAGGAGCATTTGAAATCTTGATTTCATATAGATTAGATATCCTTGTTAGGAATTAATAGGTTGGCGTCATCACAAAGCTGACGATGTTTTGATAGGCACCGGCGGCTTGTGTATCACTAACGCTCAAACGGTAGCCGATGTCAGATACATCTCCGCTTACTGCGGTAACGCTCGACATAATATTAGCAACTGTATCGCTGTCAGCAATCGAAGCGATTGTTTTAAAGTATGTGTCGGCATCATCACAGTCGTTCGTGCCCCAACCGGCGTCTGCTGTCGCGGCCGCATCTCCTCCTCCTGCTATATCAACCATACAATAACCAAAACCGTTGTTTGTTGATGTTGCCCATTGAGCTTCCGTTGAATCACCACATCCGCTATCACACGTGCCATCAAGAATTGTACTTGAAACAGATTCCAGCTGATCGTCTTCAGCGACTGTTATAACGTAACCGGTCGCGGCGTTTGTTGAGACGGTTAATCTTTGACAACCATCGATGAACGTTTCATCGTTTGAGCTTGTGATTGTTGGGAATGTTACCGCTGTCGCGCTCGTGAGTGCAATTTCAGTACCCGCCGTGTTGTCGTAATCAGCACACTGCGCGTCACTGCGACCAGCAATAGTAAACGCGGCGCTTTCATCAACTGTGACTGAAACCGTAACGCCCGCAACGAGAGCTACTAAAAGATCTCCACTTCCACCAAAAGTTCCTCCAACTGTAATTGTTGGTGTGTCCGCGACACCTCCACCAGCGGATTCCGCCGGATTTGTAATTTGCGTGTCACCTGTACCCCCCGAAGTACTCGCGTTTGTTCCAATCTGAACGGTCATAATAGAACCGCTCGCAACAGCCGTGCTTCCAGCACAATAGGTGAACTGAAACACGCTATTTGTCATAGAGTCTATCTCGAATTGATCAGCGGCGCACGCACCATCAACGACCACAACTTTATCCGCTCCATCATCGTCAATGTCGTAGTCTTTCGCGTCGGTGATAGCGAAACCGGTTGTGACGAAATCGAATGTTCCGTCATCGAAATCGATTGTTAAGGTATCTCCCGCATCAATCGCGTTGTTAATGGTGAATGTTAACGTATGATTTGATGCTTGACCCGGACGAGCGTCAGTGAGTACATCTTTCGCTGACTGAATTGCTGCGGCCTTTGTTGACTGTGTAAACATATATATCCCACCCATCATTACGAAAAGTGCGACGATGAGCATTGATACTAATGTTATTCTTCCTTTGGTATTTTTTATATTCATTACTTTCAACATCTATTTGTAGATGTATTACTTAATTGACCTTTTATCTTAATTTTTATTTAAGTTTTGACCTTTGTTATTTTTATACGAAACATTCGCCACGCATCAACCGGCGCAACGTTTGACTGTTTTATTATACAACGCCAATTATTCCGTGAAGAGGCAAGGTTATCCACACAGAGGTTCATTTTTAGTAAAGAGTCTCTAATTCTCATCCAATACTGACCGGCGGAGACGAAGGTGGGCCAGCTTTCAAAAGAACTTGAATAGCTATCTTCAGACGAGAACCGAATTTTTTGATAAAAAATATTATGAGGAATAACCCGATAATAACAGGGAGCCAGAATTTCCACGGGATTACCCAAAAACTTACAGTTTTTACGATAGGTGGTTCGTTTGGAACGCTTAATGTGAGCGTGGCTGTATAGGGACCGACGTACGAGTTGGTGTCTAGTGTGTAGTAAATGGTGCGTAGAAAACGGGAGAACCACGATTTTCCTTCAAGATTTTCAGGGGGAGGAACGACTTCGATATCTAATGAGCGAATACGATTTGGAAGAAGGTATCTTTCGGAAAGTTCAACTTTCTTGACCGTTTTTCCGAATATGTTTTTAATTTCCAGATATCCGGAAGATTTGAAGAAGTAAACACCATTATTCTTTACTTTTGCCGTAAGCTTTTTAATCGCACTATCAAAGACACCAGCTTTTGCTTCTCCTAGGAATAAGTTACCGACTCTTTCTTCTTCCGATTCGATGCCAAGAATTTCAGCAGTATACGAGATTTTTGTTCCCTCGAGCGTAAAAGACGGAATTTTAATGAAAAATAAAACCCCTAATTCCGGAATTGACCGCATCCCATTTTCTTCGAAATAATGTTCAGGTAGAGTCGCCTCAAGTCGCATCATCGCGAGATATGTTCCAGGAGAAACATCATCGGGCGGCGTTATCGTAAAATCAATCTTTCTTGACCCGTCTTTGCCTTCAAGAATAAAATTCTTGGGCTTCACATCAAACCAAAGCGCCGAATTCAAGCCAGGTTCGGTGACAATAAACTCAATTTCATCAGAATCTTCTTTTAAGTTCCAGGGGCTTATTTCAATGGCGATAGGCAACGTGGCTTCTGTAATGTTGAAAGCGGCGAGATCATCCGTGTAGCTTCCTCCGGGAAGAATTTCTACATCAAAAATATTTTTAGTTGTCGCGAAACCAATCTCGACAGCTCTAGCAACTGAAACGGTTGCTCCTATAATCAATCCCCCGCTTAAAATTCCTATAATAAATTTATTCATTCTTAGAATTGAGGAGTTAACACGTAAATTACGGTGTTTTGATATTGTCCCGCTGCCTGCGTTACTGATACTGAGGCCTTATACGTCATAGTTGTTGCCTGACCTGTTACTGGAGCACCCGCATCAGCAACGGCATCGCCCGGACCGCTTGTGCCGAAGCCAGCCCAGCATTTGCTATCAGCTCCGCAGGAATCGCCATCGACAAATCTATTCCCCGTACCGCCAGAAAGCGTTGAATCGCTTGTATTATAGCCGAAACCGCATTCTGAGTTACTGATACAATTTCCCGCCCAATTACTCGGCGATCCGTGCGTACCGTCCCAATTTCCGATTGTGTTTAATATTCCGCTTGTTAGCACGCCCGTTTCGTAGGCCGTGATACTATAGCCATTTGTCGAAGTTGTTGTAACGGTTAATGTTGTAGAGCTCGTGTCCGTGTACGTATTTGAGTTTGTAAGGCTTAAGCTCGCGCTTGTACTACTTAACGTGAATGACAAGCTTGGGAAGAGCCAGCAACTATCGTTATTACCTCCATTTGCTCCGGTTGTCGCAACTGTAATATTTGTTGACGATCCATCGCAACCACCGTATTCGACGTGAGCATAGGTAATGCTCTCTGTGCCTTGATGGTTAATAAACCATTGCGCGGTTGTGGTTGAGTGAAGATTTACAACATTACCACTCGCGCCCTCGGCTTTCAGAAGACCATTTACTCTGAAAGTTTCGCCGGCCGTGAAAAGTAGTGTTTTACCGCCAGTTGTTACCGTGAGATTGTAGAAAGTTATCGCTGGAGAGCCAGAGCCGGCAAGCGTTGCTGTTGTTGTTGTGTCTAGAGTAATTGTTCCACCGTTATGCGTGAAGGTACCGTTATTTGTGAAATCATCGGCGACTGCGAATGTCTCTGTTGAAGAAGCAGAGTAAACACCGCGTGTTGCAATTAGGAAAGAACCATCAAGATCGAAATCGCGGTCGTTTGAGGTCTCGTTATCAAAAGTGATATCTTGACTTCCGGAGTCTCCTAAAGTTAATGTGCCAGTTACTGTAATAGTACCCGCGCCAGCGTTAGGCGTAATGGTTCTAGCTGAAACACCATCGGAGTTGTTGAATTTTAAATTATTAAAAGTCCAAGCGGTTGCCACGACACCTTCTTGCGCGCCTGGGTTATAAAAGGTAGACGGTGAATTCTGGTTGTCGTATTCAGTGGAAATCCACGTGGCGGTTCGTTCCGCGCTGATGATTCTTACCTCATCAACCGAGCCATCAAAGTCGTAGATCGAATCCGAAGTGATCCTACCGATTCTTGTGTATGTCGCATCCAGACTTGGTGAATACGTTGTGTCTACCAACCCTGTTCCGTCTACATACATTTTAGCCGCACCACCAGCTCCACCAGCAAATGTTAATTGCAGATACTTCCAAGTCGTTAGCGTGGTGTCTCCTGTTCCATAGTTTGTTCCATAAAAACCGCCACCAATGGAGTTTGATGTTCCTGTTTGTGCGGCCGCAACGGTACCGATATATGCCGAGTTCGTTGCTCCTGTATCTCCAATAGTGACTGCCCCGGAATATTTAGAAACGGTGTCTGTGTTTATCCAGGCCGAGAGGGTGAACGCGCTTGAATTAAGAATAGAGTTTGTTCCGATATCAATATAATCACCCGTTCCATCAAAGGTGGTTCCAATGCCTATTTTTGCCGATGAATTAGTAGCTACATCCGCGACACCTGTTCCCCCTACGAAATTTCCGGAACTATCCGTATAGGCATTAGCACTTGTTGTTCCCCCTTGTTGTAAGTGAAGTATTGCTTCGTATCCATTTGTCCAGACATTATTTCTACCATACGTAGCATCGACGGCAGGTTCGGTAGCACTCGTATTGCCATAATAAATATAAAAGTCTGTATCAGTTAAATTAGAGACATTTCCCTTGAAGTGGAGTTCGCCTGTGTCAGTTCCTGAATCGTAAAACACTACTTCTCTTGGAACTTCAGTTATTCCGTCCGAAGTCGTAACGCGAATATCCCTTGCATCTGTCTGATTTACATTTGTATGAAATCCCGCAGGGAGATCGGTAAGGCTGATATATACGGGATAATCTGTAAGATCAGCATCTACCTTTGAGTTTTGGACAGTGATTTTTACCCGATACGGCCAGCTACCGTTATACCAATCGTTCGTGCCGAATGTTTCATTGCCCCCTGAAATGATCTGTTCAAAGGTACCACCCGTTAAATTAATTGTACCTGAACCAGTTACGGAGCCGTTTACTGTTGTATTTCCAGTACCTGAAAGTGTTCCGTTCACAGTGAGATCATCCGTGATGTTCAGGGCGTTTGACCCAATGCTCAAAGTACCGGTGGTTACTGTAAGATCGGCGGCTCCGGTTGTGCTTTCAAGTGCGTACGTTTCGCTTCCATTATTTATTTGAAGAATGTTGTAGGTCTCAGATTGGATTGTTGTATTACCACCTCCATTATTACCCGAGAAGACAAAAGTCGAAGTTGCGGGCGTTAAGTCTCCGTCAGTTCCTGTAATATCGGTAATAATGAACGGATCACCGTCTGTTCCTGAAAGCGTCCAGGTGCGATTGCCCGCGTCTAGAATCGTTCTTTTCGTATCAGCGGCTCTTCCAATGGTTAAAATTCCAGTTATGTTGATGGCACCACTTCCTCCGGTTTGGGTTGTAATCGTATGATCCGCTCCACCGCCGCCGTTTGAAAACCTGAGATTGACGAATGTCCACGCGGTTGTTCCTGATGTTGTGCCGAAGTTTTTATTTGCTGACGTGGGTCGTTGTTCAAAGATTTGACCGGCACCGGTCAAGCTAATAACGCCAGCTGTACCTGCTACTTCACCTCGAATTACGACGTGAGCGCTTCCACAAGTACTGTCGAGCGTACCAGCAGTCATTGTAAGACTTCCACCGCTTGCCGCCGTAAAATCAGTTGTTGTTGATGACCAATTGCCGCCGGAGCCGTTCATTATAATATTGAAGAAGTCTTTACCAGTACCCGTTGCTCCCTGATTGATCGTTTCACAGCCGTCACCACTTCCATCATCAAATGTCACGGTGCCGCTTGTGTGCGTGAATGTACCGGTTGCGCTTGTTGACCAACTGCCAGCGACGGAGAATGTTGCTGAAGCGGAAGCAGTGAATGTCCCACTTGCCGCGATTGTAAAATTACCATCAACATTCAGGGTCGGATTATTTGCCGCGGCGGTTACCGTTACTGCGTTTGTGCCATCCCCTACGGTCATTGCTCCCGAAGCGTTAACCGTTTGCGAAGCTGCCGTGCCAAGTGTGTGTGTTGGACTTCCTGATGCTGGCTTCGAATCGAGATTAAAGTAGGTTGTGTTTAAAATGTTTGTCGCGCCAGCTCCCCTATAACTAAAAGTTGAGGCGTTCTCGGTGAGGTTGTCGCCACTCAAACTCAACGGTGTTCCCGTGCCATTTAGAATCCATGTTTTTGAAGCGGCATCGAGGATTTGATTCGCGGCAACAGTTAGTGCGGTTGAAACCGTAATTGCGCCCGCCCCTGTTGCGGTCGTTGTTGTTGCGTCTGTTCCGTTTCCGAAGGTGAGATTTACGAAACTCCAGCCCGTTGCGCCACCGAAGTTGCCAGTAGTGTCAACTAGGAATGTTCCTCCGGTTAACGTAATTGTTCCATCCCCTGTCACGTCCCCGCCGTTTATTGTGATATCACTCGTGCCCGAGAGTGTTCCGGCTGTCATTGTGAGGTCAACGTCAACAGTTGTAGCGTCGGCGAAACTCCAACCGCCGCTTGCGCCGTTGAAGGTGATTGAATCAAAATTTTCAGCGCCGTCCGTAATTGTGTGCCCTGTTGCTGTCGCGGCGAATGTTGTTGTTTGCGGATTTGTTTTGTTGAATGTTCCTTCGTTTGTGAAGTCACCACCAACTGAGAGCGCGTTTGTTTCCATTGTGAGAACGCCCGTGCCGTCAATATGAACATCGCCGTCTTTTATAGTGTCTGTGCCGTCGCTTGAAGGACTTGTCGTTACTGTGCCGCCTGGAGTAAATGTGTCGCCGGTATTGATGTGCAGTTCTACGCCATCGTCAGTTGTTAATGTATCTGGCGTAGCATCAACCGCGTCAAAAAGCATATCGGTGTCATTTGCCGTGTTGTCGTAGTCCCATATATCGGGGATTGTGGTCGGACCCGCGTTTTCGTGGCGGATCGCAAGCGTGTTTTGATAGACGTCAATTCCCGTGTCAGCAGTGCCGTCTGATAGATAGACAGTGTTCCCCTTCATTGTGGAAGTTAGATAGATCGTTACTGTATCTCCTGCGCTCATATTGACACTTGAGAACGTGAACGTTGCATCAGTATTTGAACAGGTTGTTGTACTCGCGGTGCCACCATTTACACGTACTGAGAGCACAGCAGTACTTCCATCACACGGACCGCTATTACCTGAAGTCGCGATTGTTGATTCGTTTGCCATATACACAGTACCCTGAACACTGATACCGCAACCACCAGCGTTAATTGTCCAGTTCGCACCGTTGTTGCCACTGTCGGTTGAGCTATTCGCTGTGATACTCGCGCTTCCTCCTTGATATGAGATATCGAGATCTTGCATTGTGTACGTTCCGGCACCAGACCAGGTTGGTTGTGTCGAATAGAAAACTTGAACAGAAACATAATCGATGGAAGCATCTTCAAATCCACTCGCAAAGTCATTTGAAACTCTGACTTTGAAATTTGAATTCGTAAGTTCCCCGGCTATAAAAGTATGACTCCAGGCATCTGCTCCTCCATATAATTGCGTTAAGTCAGCTGTTGTGTAGATAAAGGCTCTTTTCGCAGTTGTCCAACTTGTTCCGCCATCCCATGAAAGTTCAATCGTATATTCCGCGCGTGAACCGCCATCACCACTTACTTTTGCTTCGTTTTTAACTAAAATACCTTGAACTACTTTGCCGCTTAAATCGGCGATACCGAAAGATTCGTACACTTGCGAACCTGACGTACTATCAGCTTTTGTCGCATAGCTACCATTTGAAGAAAATCCGTTATCAGGATTTGTATACGTTCCTGTGCCCGAGACACTTGGAGAACGAACGGAATCCGCAGAGGCGCCATAAATAATTCCGATTTCTGGATCGTTTGATGATTCTACAAAGGAAATTGTTGAACTGAAATTACTATTTGGGGTATCAAGCATAATCACAAGATCGTTCCCACTTGCCCATCCACCACGATCAATAATTTCTTGAACAATCGCTGTTATATCCCAAATCCGATAACCATCAGCTAGTCTACCGACATTGTTTGTTGCTGAAGCGCTCGTATCCGTTCTTCCACTTATATCGTTTACGCCGGTTGTGAAGGTAGCTGCGTCATCAGCGTCCTCTCCAACAACTCGAATACTATCATCTCCAAATGAGTGGCCGCTCATATACACCTTTAGATAGGCGTGTCGGATTGTCGCGGCATTTGAAACTGTTACGTTTGTAATTCGGAAACCAACAAAATCTGCAAACGAGGTACCACCCATTTGTTTTGTTGAATTCGTAAGTACTGCGGCACTTCCTGTTTCGTTTTGATCAGCATCGTCGTTTATAGTAAACGTTAACTTTTCGTCCGCGTCAGTTGATCGAAGTAAAATACTGTCCGCATCTCCGCAGGTTGTTCCATTCGCGTCCATTTGTACTGTTCCGGCATTCGCGAATGAACCACTAAGCTTTAAATCGCCAGTTGAAATATTTGTCCATCTTCCAGCACTCGCGACTGAAACGGCACTTGATCCCTCAGCACGGACGTTGAGCGCTCCTTGGACAAACTCGCCATCAGTAATGGTCAAAGTACTTGTAAGTCGTAGGTGGTTTGTCAGAAGTGTTACGTTATCGTCGGCATCGTCCGCGTCAGTTTTGTTGATTGTGAGGTTATAGAAATTTTGATCAGTACAGGCATCAGCATCTGAACATCCAGAGTTAAGGTTCACCGCGGATCCGCTTCCGCCATCATCGAGTGTTACCGTGCCGTTACTCTCCGCGAAGATCCCACTGTTTGTGAAACTTCCCGCGATTGTAAATGAGACACCCGTGCCAGCCGCGTCAAATCTCCCGGAGCTGTTGATTGTGAATGCTCCATTTACATCAAAAATCCTATCGTTCGTACTGTTATCAAGAGTCAAGATGCCTCCGGTTGAACGACCGGTTGTCATTGTGCCGCTTGCGATAATTTGACCTGTAGCAGTTCCGTTTACGGTTACTGTTCGGGCACTGGCTCCACTTGCTTGGATAGTGAGATTATTGAACGTCCAATTATTCGTGCCTGAGGTTGAGCCGAATGTTTCGGCGGCGTCTACAGATTGCGTAAACGTGCCGTTTGTAAGCGTTACCGTACCCGAACCGGTTACTGAGCCGTTTACGGTTATATCTCCTGTCCCTGAAAGCGTGCCGTTTACCGTAAGGTCATCTGTTACCGCGATTGTTCCCGAACCTGAAAGCGTACTTGTAATTACAAGATCATTCGCGATTGTAATTCCAACGCTTCCGGAAAGTTCTCCAGTCGTGATTGTCATTGTGTTATCAATCGCTGTTGAATCGGCAAATGACCAACCACCACTCGCGCCACTGAATGTCGCGTTATAAAAGTTTTCGCCGCCGTCGGTGATACTATGTCCTGTCGCGGTCGCGGTAAATGTCGTTGTTTGTGTCGCTGAAACTGTGTACGTTCCTTCATTCGTGAAATCACCGCCAACTGAGAGCGCGTTCGTACCCATTGTGAGAACGCCCGTGCCGTCAATATGAACATCTCCATCGGTTGATGACGAACTGGCTGATGGAGACATTGTTATGGGACCGCCGGGGGCAAACGTATCTCCTGTCCAAACGTGCAGTTCGAACCCGTCATCAACGGTCAGCGTCCCACCTGAAGCGGCTGAGACGTTGTACTTTATATCGTCGTCCGTATCGTCGGCTGTGTAGAGATTGTCATTTGTGATGGAACCGGAATCAGCTCGGATAATTACCGCGCCTTTATAGATATCTACATTTGTTTGACTTGTTCCATCAGTAATATAAATTGTCGTGCCCTCATCCGCGCCTTCTTGATCTATATAAACCGTTACAACATTCCCAGATTCAACATCAACACTTCCGACTGAGTAGATACCACTCGCGTCTGTGTCATCGGTGTAACTTCCTGTACCATTTACACGAACATTAACTGTTTTTCCAGCTCCGATATTTGCTCCACCCTCACTCGAATATACGGTTCCTTCGACAGTAATAACTGCCGGACAGCCGGCAATAATGTCCCAGTTTGTGTCATTGCCACCGCTATCAGTTGAACTTGCCGCAGTAATAGCCGCTGAACCACCTTGATTAGAAACAGTTACATCGGCGACGCTGAACGTTCCCGCGCCGGTCCAGCTGATTTGAGGCTGGGTCGTGTAATACACTTTCATTTGGACCAAATCTACATATCCGACGTTCGATGAACTATCACGGATTTTCATTCGAAGCGTGCCGTTGTTGAATTCTGAGTATGACCAAGTTCTGCCCCACGTGTCCGCAGAGCCTCCATATGTTTTTGTAACATCACTTCCACTCGTATCGCTGTTTGATTTCTCGCTTGTAAAGTTTGCTCCATCGTTCCACGACAACGAGAGGTTCTCAGTGACAGTCTGGAATGAGCCAGATGATTTCATTTCAACTTCTACTTCGATGCCAACGATTGTTGCCGTAGATGGGATGCTGAATCCGAAATCTGATGTTTGTCCTGAAGCGCCAAATGAACGGCATGCGGCGCCGCATTCGGCATACGAATTGTTTGAGGAATTCATCGCGGCGGCGGTGAAGTTGGTCCAGCTTGCCGCAGTTTCAATTGTCGTCGCTACTTGAAAACCGGTGTCAGTTGATAATAAATTTGATGTTATAGCGATTCCATCAGCGTCACCGCAACTCGCGCCGCCACCATTTAAATTGATCACTCCAGCGTTTGAAACTGTTCCACCGAGCGAGATATCGCCGGTTGAGATATTTGTCCATTTTCCTGCCGAAGCGATTGAGATCGCAGTTGAAGCTCCAATAGCACCAATATTAAGGGTACTTTGAACAAGTTCTCCATCGGTAATCGTCAGTGTATTTGTGACGCGTAGATGCGTACTTGAGAGCGTTACATTATCATCAGCGTCGTCCGCATCAGTCTTATTGATTATCAAGTTGTAAAAATCTTGCGAAGTACAGGTTGTTATATCTGAACAACCTGAATTTAGCGTTACCGCGGATCCACTTCCGCCATCATCGAGTGTTACGGTACCATCACCTTCCGTAAAGGTTCCGCTATTTGTGAAGCTTCCCGCGATTGTGAAAGAAACGCCCGTACCGGCCGCGTCAAACCTTCCGGAACTATTAATCGTGAACGCTCCACCTACATCAAAGACTCTATCGTTTGTCGCGTTATCAAGCGTTAAAATACCTCCGATTGAGCGACCGGTTGTCAGCGTGCCATTTACGACGATATTTCCAGTACCGGTACCGTTTATTGTTATTGTTCTGTCGGTTGAACTACTTGCTTCGAATGTAAGATTGTTGAATGTCCATATTTCTCCGCCATCAACTTTGCTTGTACCGAAAGTTCTCGCCGCATCAACAGACATCGCGAAGGTTCCACCTGTCAGCGTGATGGTTCCACAGGAACTTCCGCCACTGTAGCACTCAACAACACCCTTTGCCGTGATGTCGTTCGTTCCAGAAAGTGTTCCGGCGTTCATAAGGATTACGTTGTCGATTGTTGTCGAGTCAGAGAATGACCAGCCGCCGGAACCATCGAATGTTACGTTCCAAAAGTTTTCGCCACCGTCAGTGATCGTGTGACCAGTCGCAGTTGCCGTGAAGTATTGTACAATTGACGTTCCTGCCGTGAATGTTCCTTCGTTTATAAAATCACCGCCAACAACAAGTGAAGAAACACCAGAAGAAACATCGAGCGTGCCTGTACCATCTATATGAATATCACCATCCGTACTTGAAGCGCTTGCTGAGGGAGATGTTGTTACATCTCCGCCGGGAGCATAGGTTATTCCGGTTGTGATATGGAGTTCATATCCGTCGGCGACTGTGAGCGCCCCACTTGAAACAGAGTACGGAATATCGTCATCGTTGCCGCTGTCGTACACATCCATATTCGTATTCGTAACCGCAGACGAATCGTCGCTTGTGACCGCAACGGAGTCATCCCAAAATATATGTCCTGTTGAATTACCGCTTCCGTCGTAGCGGATGACGAGCGCGCCATTCGGCGTTTGACCGTCGATCCACGCCACCATTCCCGCGCCGGATGCCGGAGTTTCTACACCAGTGAAACTAAATTCGCCGTCGTTATCAACACAGGATACAGGACCATAGGTTGTGCCGTTGACCTGAAGCTTTATCATCGTCGTTGATCCATCGCATTCGGTTAGTCCATTGTTTGTTGGGGTTGTTTGTTCGTAGTTTAAGACGTTTCCGGAGACGGTAATTATCGGAATATATTCAACAAGAACCCAGATTGCTGAAACGCGAATTTCATAGGTTCCAGTTGTGTCCGTTATATCCGGAGTTATGCCTACTTGCAGACCATCGAGATCGCTTGTTGTCCAGGCGGCGCTGTCATTTGGGTCTATATAATTATGCTGGTAATAAATACGCGGTTGCGCATCGCTTTGAATTCTGTATGATGTGTTCGAAGGATCAATATTAGAGGTTGTACTTTCTGTGCCGGTGGATTTTATTCTAATTGTTAATTCACGGGTACCGTGTGCTGTTGTACTCGAAGCGCCGAGTTGGGTACCGATCGCGGTTAAAGTGATTGTGTCGGTTGAAGCGATACCTGCCGTTGTTGAACTTTCAAGATTATAGTAGTCGGTTGGCAGGCCATTTGTGGTTCTTTTGACGTATGATGTTCCTTCGTCAGGAACCACCTCATCAACCTCAGTGTAGTTATTAGCGTCTCCTGTTGTACCATCGTCGTGGAGCCACGCGTGGTTATCACCATCAGCGTTTGGACGCATATGGACGATTTTTCCGCTTCCCGGAAGAACGTCTGAGTTAATCGCAACATCATCGAAAAAGAGATTCGCGGTTGTTGAAGTCTGGACGCCTAAACGAAGCATATTTATATTGTCATTTGTCGAGTCCATTGTCCCTGTCGCGAATTGTGTGCCGTTTAAATATGCGGTTATTGCTTTTGTTGAATATACGTACGCAACTTCAATGCGATACCACGTGCCGGTACTTAGAGCGCTGCTATCCGAACCTTCCTGGGCACTTTGAATGTCATCCCATAGTTCAAGCGTGTTGTTGTTCGCGGCGGTATTGATTTTGATTGAATAAGCGTTACCCGCCGTAGCTGAGTCGCGGGTGCGCATAATAACCTCCTGTCCGTTTGTTCCGGTTGTGATATTGAGATAAAACCTGATGTAGGAATTTCCTGTATTGCCTGCCGCCGCCCAGTTGTGTTGAACGTACGCGGTCGTAGCGGAAAGATTGTTTTGCATCGCGAAACCACCGCTTCGTTTTGTAGCGCTACTGTGCGTTGGTGAGCTACCTATAACTTCCCATTCGTCGTAGGCGACAATTGTCGATCCGTTACTTCCATTTTCGAATCCTGATGACCAGACGCGCGTTTGGGCGTCGGAAGCAATTTGCCACTCACGAGCCTCAACAAAATCAACCTGACCGGTATTCCCTGATCCGAAGATGCTCTTTAATACTGCTTCGGGGTTTTCAAAAAAACCGGGCAACGAAGCGTTTCCTGTAATTGTGAGTGGCCCCAGTAAATAAAACTCGGGGCTCCTTTGCGGAGCGCGATAGTCGTATGTCAGAAGTTGTTCTTCTCCGGCGTTCCACGAGACATCCCAGGTGAGCGTTCTGTAGGGGCTACCCTCCTTTGTCTCAACGAACGGGTTTCCTGTTGATTCAATAATTTCAAAGCTCCTCGGGATTCTTTCGATTATCTTTCCTGAAAAATCATTGACCGGCTTTACTTTGATTTGCATTGTGTACCGACCCGATTTAAAGGGGTTGATGCGCGTGGCGCTTACGCGTTCGACGTCGTAACTTATTGAATTTTGTACTTCAAATGAATCGTCAATGAAATAATTATTATCAAGATTTACGAGCCGCATTTGATACACGCCGGTTTGTCCTGTCGTGTAACGCGCTACGTAATCAGGATCGTGCGTTACATTGTTGCCAAGGCAGGTGCCACTGTATTCAATTGTTTTTTCAGCGGTTGTGAGATAGGCCTGCGTTCCTGAGGGCGAAGTTATTGTAAGTCCGAGGTTGCCATTGCAAACCGCGTCTCCAGTATCGTCGAGAACGCTCATTTGAAGATACGCGCTTTCACTGGGGGCATAGATTGATTTATTCGTATTTATCGCAAGCACGCCCCAGGTAAATTCTTCATTCGAGACAAGTACTTTGTCACCAACGAAAATCTCAATTCGCATACGATATCTACCGGGACGAAACGCGGCTTCGGGTTTTGGAACGCGGATGTTTATTTTATCGCCTATTTCTTCAATAACCGGCATGATATCTTTTTTATTCCCATATACGTCAAAAATTTCCGTTTTGGAAATTGTCGGGCGAGTTATCTCAGCGAGGTTTCGTTTTGGTTTTTCGTTTGGGGGTGACTCTTCGAGGACGATTCCCTCTTGAGCTTTCGCATTTCCAAACACGTTTAGTTTTCCGAGCATTTTTCTTAAGAAACTCTCCGGTTGAGGCTGTTTAACGGAAGGCGTCTCTTCTTGTGGTGCCGGTGTTATTTCCGCAGGCGGAAGAACTTCTTCAGTAGGAGGAACTGTTTCTACGGGCGGGGTAATCTCATTTGTTTCTTCACTCGGTATTGTTTCTTCTTCTTGTGGAATTGGTTTTATTTCCGGCACTACTTCTTCTTCGGGTTTCTCGGGCAAAGTAAATGGAACACCGGATAGGTCAAGTTCGAATTTAACTTCCTCGTCACCTTTGAAATTCTTCTTGTTGCCAGGCGTGAAAATTATTGATTTTTCAAAATCAACTCGGGGCAAGTTTTCAATATCAAACTCTTCAAGCACAACCGCTTCCTTCCGTAATTCTTCTTCAACCTGTTCTTCTTTGACGTCATCAACATCCTGATACTCCATCTCTATCCAAACGGCATCAAGGAGTACTGGGCGCGGAGTTATTTCTCCTGATTCTTCGTTATTTGAAAGGTTGAATATTTCAACTTTTAGATCTCTTACATCACTTTCCCTTGGAAGTTCGTAACTAAAGTACCCTTCATTTGTGAAGTTTGAATGATTCCTATCTTGCGTAAACGAAGCAAGCTCATTCCAATTACCAGCGCCAATGCGATATCCGATAAGCACCTCATCATCTTCATTCTCTGATCCATAGATACCAAGCGAGACGTTTAATTTTATTTTTTCAATACGCGCTGTTTCGCTTAACGTTTCACGATTAAATCCCGAAACGGTAATTTCTTTCCGTAATGTAAAGATCTTGAGGTTCTCATCGACTGACTCTTTCTCGTTTTTCAGTTCTTCTCCTTGCATTTGTCCATCAATTGTCGGTAAGACAATCGGCGGGACGTCCTCTTTTATTTCTTCAATTACTTCTTCAGTTGGTTTTTCTTCGTCGGGGACAGGCGTTTCTTCGGAAGTGACCTCAATTTGTTCTTCCGGTTCTTGAGAAATAGACTGTTCCTCTTTTGTTTGTTCTTCTTCTGGTATTGGTTTCGAGACCGACATATTTTCGGTTTCGGACGTTTCTATTGACGGAGCTGGCGCAGGCTCTTCTTTAGAAGCGGGTTCTTCGGCAGGCTCATTTCCTTCTTGAGCTTTTACCGCAAGAAACGCGAATAAATTTTTAAACCACGATGCTTCTGGTTCAGGGTTAGAGTTTTCTTCGGGCGGTGCCGTCGGAGCTTCTCCTTCGCCCTGAATCGCCTCTTCGGTTTGCGGTATTGTTTCGGGCGACGGGGCTGTTTCTTCTTTCCTGTTTTCTTCGATTACTTCGTCAATTGGCCTTGCTTCTTCAACAGCTTTCTGAAGAATCGCCTCTTCTTCTTTTGTAAACTTTTGCTCATCTTTTTTGTCTTCGGACTCTTCTTGTTTTATTATTTCATCCTGTTCTTTGCCCGTTTCTTCTGTTATTTCTCTTACTTGTTCTTCCCCTGAAATCTCTGAGGGAAGTTTTGTATAAGCAGAATTTGCTCGGTTGAACTCGGCTACTCCGGCTTCTTGTCCAAGATCCCGAACTTTTATAGCTTCAAGATTTTCCCAGTTTCCTGTTATTTCTCCCGGAATAATCTCAATAGTTTTCGTTTCGGGTGTTGTCGCTACGAGTACGACTGGAGTCGCAATCAAAATTACAATTAGTGAAATAAAAAAAGCTGTTCCGTATTTTGATGTACGAATTATCAATTCAGCCCAACGGTATAATCGTTCGGCTTTTTCTTTAATCATTTGTACCTGCCTTCCCATTGGAGGCTTAATATCTCCTATCAACATTCTTTTTTACGTTTTCCCTTTGCTTCTTTCTTATAGAGTTAATTATACGAGATTTATTGCTCTTCTAGAACCAATTTGTGCACAACAGTGTGTCAACAGCGCATTACAGACTTCCAATTTAATGATTAACGAAATACAACGTCCTCTGAGGTCGTAAAGTTTTAAGAATTGAGGTAAAATAGAAACGTAGCGGCAATGTTTTCATATAAAATTTCTCACATAGTGAATAGGGGTGTTGACAAGCGAGATATTTTCCTTGATGACCAAGATTACTTTCGATTTGTCCATGATCTTTTTGAATTTAACGACCAGGAACGAGTGAATAGCACGTTTTATACTTTCCAAAAGTCTAACGACCTCAGAGAACGCAAGATTGAGCGAGAGCGGCGAAAACGTAAACTTCTTGTTGATGTATTAGCGTTTTGCCTTATGCCAAATCATTATCACCTTCTACTTTCGCCACGAGTTCAAAATGGTGTTCCTTTGTTTATGCAGAAACTTAATGCGGGATATGTAAAATATTTTAATGAGAAAAATAAACGGAGAGGCACTCTTTTTGAAGGACGTTATAAGAGTATCCTCGTTACAGACGACGCTCATTTTATTCACCTTCCTTATTATATTCATTTAAACCCTTTGGACCTTGTGATGCCGGAATGGCGAGAACGGAAAATTCAAGATCCTGAGAAAGCTTTGCGTTTTTTGGAATCGTATCGGTGGAGTAGTTATCCCGACTATGTTGGAACTAAAAACTTTCCTTCGGTGACCAATCGTGAGTTTCTTAGCTCGTTTTTGAGCGGGTCGGACGAGTACAGAAAAGAGACAGCTCGATGGCTTCGAGATTTAGACCTTGTCAGCTTTCACCATCTTACTCTTGAGTAACAAAATATAACGACCTTGAAGGTCGTTATATTTAGCGGGTTACTGAGATTGTTTCCCCGAGTTCTGCATCAGGCGCCGCAATTGTAATACGGCTGTCGGTTGTCGAACGAAGAACTGTGTATCCCGTGTCGTAATCGGACGTACTTACCCAGTGGGCGTTTTCCGCAATCGGATCAACCGGAAGCTGAGCGAGATAGGTTGAGACAAGGCAGGGCGCTATATCGTATCCTCCGGTTGATGCCATTTTTGTCGCGATCGCCGGAATTATTCCCGCCGCGCAAGAAAAACCTCCTCTGTTATCCGTCATATTCTGGCCGACGGCATTTAAGATTGCCGTTACGTTCGCTCTACGGGTTGTGTTATTTGTTCGTGAAAATTGCCGCGTTGGATTTAAGGCGATTATTGTAATGCCGGCAAGGACACCGATAATCGCAACAACGATAATAAACTCGATGAGCGTAAATCCTTTAATTCTTTTTGAGAAAATTTTTCCGTAGATATGTCTCATTTGTCTTATATCTCATTATAAAATATTCTTTTCCAATAAAGAAACAAAATCCGTCCCTATCAAGGACGGATCTTGTTTTTGTATCTTTTTTACTTATCGAGTAAATCGGATTTCCTCACCGAGTTCAGCTTCCGGAGCCTCAACAGTCATTCGATTATCTGACGCTGACTGTGAAACTTCATATCCAGTGTCGTAATCCGCGGTACTTGTCCAATGCGCGCCGGTGGCTGTTGGATCGAATGGTAATTGAGCCATATATGTAGTTACCAAACATGGGGCTATGTCGTATCCACCCGATGACGCCATTTTCGTTGCTGTTGCCGGAATCGCGCCCGCGCCACAGTTGAAACTGCCATTGTTGTCCGCCATATTCTGGCCGACAGCATTCAAAATTGCATTCACGTTCGCTGAGCGAGCAGTATTGTTAGCTTGCGAGAATTGCCGAGCGGGATTTAAGGCTACGATTACAACACCCGCCAAAATCGCGATAATACCGATTACAACGAGTAATTCAATAAGCGTAAAACCTTTTTGAGCTTTCATTCTTTTGTTTTAAATGTTTTTCGACTCTTTAATTTTCAAGACAATCGACCTTTTTGGTTTCCCTCATAGGATTATAGCATAAGAAGTCTAGGTTTTAATGGGGGTTGTGTGGAAAACCGCTATTTGGTAGATTCGTGAGATTTATTTTACCTCCTTCCATGAGATCATTTCATAGTTTCCGGCAACCAGCGGGAAGCTTGGTGGAGGATTTTCGAGAAGATTCGTATCGTAGGTAATATTTCGGATATCGTACCCAGTATCGTCCGTATAGGCAAAACCGTACCGCTGGCGCGTCGCAATCATTCCGTGGAGTGAAATTCTGCTTCGTACGTGGTACGGCGAGCACCGATTACTTCCTCCACCTGGCTTACGATAGTAATACCGCCCAACTCTTCCGTTTATCGCAACAAGCGCGCCATCAATTTTGAGATCATCTTCGCTTTGTAAACCAATATTAATATTCTTTTGCGCGATAAGCGCGAGTATATCTCCGCCATCGTAATTGGTATACGAAATATCATTTGTTATCGAAATGCTCGTATTTGTTGAATCTTGTTCCGGGAAACGACCGGAAGCAATTGTAAGCCGCGCGGTATTTATCGTACCTCGTACCCATATATTATCTTCCAGGAAAATAACGCCATTTCCTGGAAACGCGTAATTACCGAGAAATTGCTTATTTTTAATCGTCCATGTTCCCCAACCGTCTTGACCTAAATAATTGTTGCACCCTGTTGTTGGAGGCGCGCCAAGGGATGTTACTTTGTACAAATCAAACGTATCATTTGTTTTTAGCACAACTTCGTAGCCTTTTGAGTTTGATTTTATTCTATGGAACCCTCCATTTTTCGCAACCGTCTGGATATCTTTCAAGTCTTGCGAAAGTCCTTCGAAGTTTACTCCTGGCACACCGAGTTCGCGACCTGCTGCGAATACATCAGAACGGTCGGGCATTGTGGCGGGTGGCAACGGATCAACGGGTGTTATATGCGTATGAACACCGAATTCGTTTTCAGAACCGTCATCCGGCGGATGATCCGGATCATCGTATTCTTCCTTCGCGCTTGAGACGACATTGTGCGCGTATCCATCAAACCTGATACCGCCGTTTGAGTGAACAAGCCCGAATACCTCGGTTCCTTCACCGAAACGAATATCTGGAGGATCGGCGACAACGGCGAACTTCGCGAATGACGGGATTCCCATCTTGACCTCAATAATTTTTTCGATTGTCGGATCAGCCACAGTTCTTCCTGTTGAACGAACTGTTATGACCGTTGATCCGACCGCGGGTGGTGTAATTTCCAATAAAAATTCTCCCACCACATTTCCTTCTTTATCAAGGAATTCGTGGATATAGGGTCCCGGGCTTCCCGTACCGTCTTCGTAATCATCGGGGTCATGCGCGAGGTGCCACCGGTAATATTCAACGCCTGATTCGGCGATATCGAACGCAAGTGATTTATTCGCTTCGCGTTGGACTGTTGTAATGTGTGTTTCTGCCCAGAGTACAAAACCGGAAAGAATGAACACGGCGATACTTCCGAAAATCAAGACTTGCAATGATAATTGTCCTTTTTGCCTTTTCATTTAAAAGTTGTCGCGTAGATTTCTTATTATAGCTTGTGTTTTGAAGGTTACGGGCCCAACTTCGATTGTTCGGGGATCGTTTGTCGTGAGTTTTACTCCAATAATTCTAATATCAATGAGTTTTACCGGGAACGGCATTGGACCTTCTACTCCCGTATATCCATTGTTGTAGTATAAAAAGATTTCGTCATCTATCACGTTTTCTATTTCAGTTTTTACGATTTCATTCGCGGGATTATATTCAAGCGGCACGCCTGTTGGTTTTAGCGTTCCCTTCTTAAATGTTGTGTTTTCGAGAAAATAACGAACTTTTTCTATCGCACCATCCTTATCGATGTCACTGTAGAACGTAAGCGCTGATTCGGTCGCGAGCGCGACTGGGTAATCACCGGCAGCGGATTGCGTAATTGATCTGATTTCCGGCACGATCACGTGCAAAGTACGCGTTATATTTTGCTGGCCGGTTATTCGTTCTTCAAAGACGTCTCCGAGAAAAACTATATCCTGCGTGAAAAAAGCAATGACGCCAATAAGACTCATAAGGATTCCGATTGCTATGACAATCTCGATTATCGAATATCCTCTTGGGGAAGAGTATAGAATATAGGATTTAGAATGTAGGCGAGGTTTCATGGGAGGGGGGTGAGCGTTATTTTTACATTCTGCCAATTTTGGTCTATCGAAATTTGGCTTACGTGCGTTTCGAAGCCGCTTTTTTGAACAGTTAATGTGTACGTTCCTGAATTCAACCCTTTAAAAAACACTTGACCTTCGGGAATACAACCCGAAGCGAACATTATTGTTATATTTTCAAACGTTGGCGTTACTGTGGCGTCGGATGTTTCCAGATACACTTTGTAACGGAGATAGCGATTATTGTTATGAAGTGTGTTTATAACGGTTCCGGTCGGCGTTTCGTAGTACGAATTTGCCGTCCCGTCGGGACCAACGAAATTCCACGTTAGATTGTCGTCATTTGTCGCTATTTGGAGTTTCATACTTCCAGATCCTGTTTCCGGCGGTTGGCTCGTCGGGTTCCAAGAAAGTGTTTTAAGTTCGGACTCACTTGTACCGAAATTGACTGTTTCTGATATCAGATACCCCGGAGATTGGTATACGCCCCCGATAGAATCGAGAAGGAGTTCTGTTCCGCCTGAAGCATCCACGTTTACTTTGTCCGACCATGCCCCGTCAGGCCAGTTTGTAGTTTTAAAACTTCTTACTCCCGCTTCGAGCGTTTCAGAAAAACCGGTTTTTACAAGTTCAACCGAGGCGCCGGGCACCATTGTTTCAACCTCGTTAACTTCATTCACAACATTTACAAGCAGGGCTTGGGAGGCTTTTGCTTCGGTCAGAAGTGTAATTATTTTAACCGTATTCGGATCTATCGTGATCGGTATAAACAGATCCCAGCCTGAGATATCACTTTCCGCGTCAATGCCTATTATCTTGTAGGTGTCCCATTCGAGATCACTTTTTGTGTACGATCCGCTCTCCCCCGTATTTACCGTTTCTGAATATTTGATGACGTCGGGGTCTCTTCCAATAAGATTTCCCCCTTCAAGATAGAGACCAACATTCGGCTCCGGCACACAGAAAGCGTTTTTTGTCCTCATTGTCAGAGCGCTTACTCTATCTATTTCAAAACCTATTTCGGTAATCGTGCTCGCGGCGATTGTCGAGTCCGCTTGAATAGGATTTGGATTTTCGGGATCATCTAACGGATATGTTCGCGCGGTTGTGTACCCGCTTTTTGTCGCTGTAATTTGATACGCATTTACGCCTGGCGGAATATCAACTAACTGTAGCTTTCCATTTATATCGGTCGTGTCATTGATTGTTATATCCGGGTCCGCGTCGGTATTTACGATTGTAACGTTCGCGCCTTGAATCCCCACACCCGAGGCGTCGAAAACATCGATAAAGAGCGCGCCATTTCCGGTTGTTGTCTCAAGATTTTTCGGGGCCGCAATTGTCGTGAAACGGAGCGGCCGCGCCCCGAAGCATTGGGAACAACTAATCTCAAATGTTACCAGTTTATAATCTCCCGGGGCAGTGTCATTCGGATTGCCGCCGAGCGTACCATCGAATGGATCATCAATACTTTTTACGAAACTTTTTAGCGTAAAGAGAAGCTGGCCGTAGAGAATTGTCTTTTCAGCTCTTAATTTTCCTACCGGATAGCCGCCTATAATACCAACATCTTCATATTTCAGATTCCGCACAAGTTCAATTTCTTCTTCAACAAGCTGGATCGCGGCCGCCTTTATTTTCGCATCGACAATAATTTCGAGTAGGTTTGAATACGTGAAATAGATGCCTCCGGCGAAGATCATAAAAATCCCGATGACGACGAGTGATTCGATAAGCGTGAATCCTGTGGCGTGATTTCGCTTGCTCGGAATAAATCCTTTTTCTTTCTTTATAGCGTTCAATTTCCCCTTTAACATTTTAACGGGTCAGAGTTTGCGTAATCTGATAGATTGGCGTAATGACCGCGAGCGCGATAAAACCGACAATCGTACCCATAACAACCATTAAGATCGGCTCAATGATGCTTGAGAGATTTTTTACGAAGGCATCTACTTCGCTTTTGTAGAAATCTGAGAGATAGAACAAGTTATCAGTCAGATTTCCCGTATTCTCACCAACCTCGATCATATTTGTCACAATGATCGGGAAAAGTTTTTGGTTATGACTTAAATATTTTGAGATATATTCCCCTTTTCCGACTTCGCGACCGACCCGCTTTAATTCGTTCTGATAGACAAGGTTTGACATCGTATCAGCCGTAATATTGATAGCTTCGACAATTTTCATTCCGGTTTTCAGAAGCAACCCTAAAGTACGCGTGATGTTCGCGATATTGAAGTTTATAGCAAGACTTTTGAACATCGGCAGGTGCAGGATCATAAATTGTAGCCAATATTTTACCGCCCGCATTCTACTTAAAAAGACAAGCCCTACGATTCCTCCCACGATCCCTATAAAGAGGAGGAGGCCATGCGCTTTCATCACGTTTGAGATAACAATGAGGATACGCGTTGTTATAGGAAGCTCTACACGAAGACTTGCGAATACCGGCAAGATTTTAGGAAAAATAAAAACAATCATACCGGTCGCGATACCGAGAGTTGCCACAAGAATAACCGCGGGATAAATCAAGGCGCCGCGGACAGTTCGCCTTAGTTCCTGTTTTTTCTTCAGTTCATCGGCAATATAGAGCAAATTATCAACAAGCGTGCCGCTTGATTCACCGATACGGACAATATTTATAAAAAGATCGCCGAAGATGCGTTTATGACGCTCAAGACTATATGAAAGAAACTGTCCATTTCTTAGGTCGTCCATGACTTCGTCGAGAATGGCACGCATCGATGAAGAGCTTGTTTGGCTTCTGATTAATTCAACGCTGTCAATAATCGGCTTTCCGGCTTTTAAAGCCATCGAGAGGTGTTTCGCGAACAGAATTTTTTCCTGTAGTGAAACCGTGAGAAATAAATTTTTGCCTCCTTTACTCATGAAATACGCGGAATATTTCTTCGATTGTCGTTAACCCTTGCGCGGCCTTTTCAATACCATCTTCGAACATTGTTGTCATTCCCTTTTTAATGGCGTAGTTTCTAATTTCTTTCGCGTTCATCCGTTTCATAACAAGTTCTCTTATATCATCGTCTATTTCTAAGATTTCGTGAATGCCGATGCGTCCTCGGTAACCACTACCGCCGCAGATTTCGCATCCTTTCGGGCCATAGAACCCTTCGTTTTTTTCCAGAATCGCCAGGAATTTTTGATTCATAAGCCCTCGGACGTTTTCTATTTCGGTATTAGTCAGTTTTTTCGGTACGCGGCATTGGGTGCATAAGGTACGCACAAGACGCTGACCCATCGCGATGTTTACCGTTGAAGCTATCAAGAATGGTTCAACGCCCATATCGAGTAAACGTGGGATTGTTACTGTCGCGTCGTTTGTGTGGAGGGTTGAGAGTAACAAATGTCCGGTCATCGCGGCATTTACCGCAATGTTCGCGGCTTCGTTGTCGCGAATTTCACCGACCATAATAATGTCGGGGTCTTGCCGTAGAATAAACCTTAAGCCTTGGGCAAAGGTCATTCCAGTTCGCGGATTTACCTGGATCTGGTTAATACCTTCGATTGAATATTCAACCGGATCTTCGAGTGTAATGATCGAAACTTCGCGACGATTTAATTTTTTCAGAATCGCGTAGAGTGTTGTCGTTTTACCGGAACCGGTTGGACCGGTTGCCAGAATCATTCCATATGGCTTTTTGATCGCTCGATTGATAATTTCGAGGTGTTCTTCGCTGTATCCCAAAATTTCGAGCGTCATTATTTCCCCTTCCGCGGCAAGCAAACGCATCACGCAATTCTCGCCGTAATAGGTCGGGGCAATTGAAACACGAAGATCGATTTGCCCATAATCGTGGATGTTTGCTTTGAAACGACCGTCTTGGGCGGCTTGGTGTTCGTCAGTACGAAGACCGGAAAGCACCTTGATGCGAGTAATAATTTCAGAGTGAAGTTCTTTTGGGATCGGAATGAAATCTTGTAAGACGCCATCAATGCGGAAACGAACTTTGAGTTCGGTTTCTTCCGGATCAATATGGATATCAGAGGTGCGGAGCTGGAACGCGTCGTTTACCATCGCGTCAACGATTTCGATAATGGAAATCTCGTTCGGCGAAACCTCAAGTTTGCGTTCAAGCTCAGTATTTTTCCAGAGGTAGGTTGATTCTTCTTCCTTCTTTACTGACGTTTCGGGCTTCTGTCCTTCTTTCTGTTCTCCCAGCTTTACCTCTTCTTTCGGCGTAACATTTTCTGCCGCGGATTTTCTCACTTTTTCTTCCGGCGTTTCGGTTTTTTGTTTTTTATTGTCTGCCACGCGATGCTTGTGTTTTAATGACGTTCGCTTTATATAATTATACTCGAAGTGTACGATTATACGAGTTAGCTTGTGAGTTTATTACTAACTCTATTGCCGGGTCGTCCTCCTTCGTCCGCCCCAAGCGGACTACGGAAGGACAAGCTCTTTTCGTCTCAGTCGGTTATTGATGGAGTAAGTTTTACAAAATAGTTTTGTTTACCTTAATGCCGGGTCGTCTAATGGTAGGACACATGCCTCTGGAGCATGGTATCGGGGTTCGAGCCCCTGCCCGGCAGCCGATAGAGTTTGTTCGAGCGTAAGTGAGATTACAAACTCATCGTCCCGAACGAACGTGAGGGATTTCAAAAAACATCAATGATAATTGAACAAGTAACCCAAGTCGGAAATTCGGTGATCAGAGCAAAAGCAAAGAAAGTAACGGGCGTAAAATCAGAAAAGGCGCAGAAGGTTATTCAAGACTTAATTGATTCGATGCGACATCACGAACTCATCGGTATGGCTGCGCCGCAAATTGGCAGTAATTTGAGAATTTTTATTACGGAGATTAGAAAAACGAGATCAAGAAGCGGGAACGAAATTAAAAAAGATCCCCTAAAGATCTATGTAAATCCTAGGATCGTCTGGCGTTCTGAGAAATAAGTAATTGGCTATGAGGGTTGCGGTAGCGTTGCTTTCGCAAATCTTTACGGAATCGTGAAAAGGGCAAAAAGCGTCATTGTGAAAGCTCAAGATGAAAAAGGAAAAGCTTTCGAATTCAAAACAGACGGTCTCTTAGCTGTAGTAATACAACACGAATATGAT
>Ga0155595_121_pt1 | contig 22828 bp, 23 predicted proteins | sample RifCSPhighO2_12_FD_107252 | JGI IMG/M metagenome (GOLD analysis project Ga0155595, IMG submission 107252) | Candidatus Colwellbacteria bacterium RIFCSPHIGHO2_12_FULL_44_17
TTTTTTGAGGAGATTTCTTTCTGGAGTTGCGCAACGAATTCAGATAATTTCAAAGCTCCAATATCGCCCTTGCCACGTTTGCGAATCGCGAGTGTTTTCGACTTCACCTCACGATCACCAAGAACGACAAGGTAGGGAACTTTCTTAAGTTCGCCTTCGCGAATGCGTTTGCCTAAAGTTTCACTTTCATCAAGGATCTCAACACGAGTCCCGGCGCTCGTAAGCTCCTCAAAAACTTTCTTAGCATAGGCGCTGTGTTTCACGCTGATTGGCAAGAGCAGTACCTGTGTCGGCGAAAGCCACAAAGGAAAGGCACCGGCGTAATGTTCGATCGCAACCGCGAGAAAGCGCTCGATCGAACCCATAATCGCCGCGTGAATCATTACAATCCGCTCCGCCTCGCCCTTTTCATTCGTACAGGTGAGATCAAATCGTTCCGGCATATTAAGATCAAGCTGAATGGTCGCAACCTGGTGCTCTCTACCAATCGCGTCTTTGCCCATGAAATCAAGTTTCGGTCCATAAAAAGCCGCCTCGCCAATGCCATCAAACGCGTCAGCCTTTTTTTCTTTTGCAATATCACGAAGCATCTGTTCCGCGAACGCCCAGCGTTTCTTATCACCAAGGTATTTCTCCGGATGTTTCGGGTCGTGCGTTGAGAGCCGCACGCGAAGGGGAATATTGAACGCTCCGTAAAATTCATGAACAATGTCCCAGATTTTTATAAACTCTTCTTTCGCTTGACCTATTCGGCAAAACACATGCGCATCGTCTTGAGTAATGCTTCGCACACGAGAAAGCCCCGCGAGTTCTCCTGATTGTTCATCGCGATACACCATCGTCGTATTCGCGTACCGCTGAGGAAGTTCTCGATAGCTCCAGAGCCGCCGTTTGTAGATTTGCGTATGATGAGGACAATTCATCGGCTTCATAGCGAATTCATGCCCTTCGCGGGTGTTGATGCGAAAAAGATCGTCCTTAAATTTCTCCCAGTGTCCGCTCCGTTCGTAGAGTTCTCGTTTCGTGATATGAGGGATCTCAACGCGCATATAGCCGCGTGCTTTACGAAGTTGCCAGACAAAATCATCAAGAAGATTTCGAAGCATCGTACCTTTCGGTGTCCAAAGCGGCAGTCCGCCACCAACAAGATCGGAAAAGACAAAAAGATCGAGCTCCGGTCCAAGTTTCTTATGATCACGCCGCTCGGCTTCCTCAAGAAGTTTAATGTGACTATCAAGTTCTTTCTTCGTCGCGAATGCGAGTGCGTAAATCCGTTGAAGTTGAGGATTCTTTTCATCCCCACGCCAATATGCTCCCGCGAGCGTCGTAAGCTTGAAAGCATCCGGAGCAATTTCTTTCGTGTTCTTAACATGCCCGCCGCGGCAAAGATCAACAAATACCGTCCCAGTCTTATAAACTGTCAGGTCTTTTTTCTCTCTAACAAACTCCTTAATAAGATCAAGTTTGAACGGCTGGTTTTTAAAAAGCTTTTTAACTTCCACCGCCGTTACTTTCTTTCCGGAGAACGCGAGATTTTGCTTGATAATCTTTTGCATACTTTTCTGAAGTTCGGGTAAAACCTCGTTAGTGATGGGTTTCACAAACTTGAAATCATAATAAAACCCGTTCTCGATGACGGGTCCGATACCAAGTTGCGCATCAGGAAATTTCTCTAAAACCGCCGCCGCGAGCACGTGAGCAAGCGAATGACGGATGTTTTCTATTGAAGCTGGACTATCTTTGCGTCGTTGCATATAAGTTTGAATTCGCCGTTTCTTCGGGAGACTTTGCCCGATAGTTGGATAATGTTATTTTCTTGCCATATCTCCGCCGTTTTCGCAAGTACGTCGGAAAAAACGAGTACTTCAATAGTATCCTGTAAATCTTCAATTCGTGCAAAGAGCATCGGCTGTCCTAACTTTGTTGTAAAACGCTGGATGCGGACAATAAGCCCGAAAGTTTTTGCACGAACCCCGTCGCGTTCAGTTTGAAGAATGTCTTTAATCGAGGACAAACCTTTCGGTCTCGAATCGACATAACTTTTAAGCGGGTGATCGGTAACATAAAGTCCTAAAAGCTCTTTTTCCCATTGTAAACGCTCAAGCCGATCATCTCCGCCATTCGAGTGGAGGCGAAGTTCAATTCGCGGCGCTTGGCCGAACAAACTTGTCTGCGATGTGTCTTTTGATTTTTTAAAACCATTGCTCATCTTGAGAATGTATTCAACCTGTTCAAGGGTCGCCCTACGTTCGGTGATAAGCGAGTCGAGTGCGCCACTCTTAATCAGGCTCTCGAGTGATTTTTTATTAAGGTCTTTGTGATGAATGCGAATCATAAAATCACTGAAACTTTCATACGGTCCGCCACGCATGCGCTCTTCAAGAATCGCCGCGGCAATATGCGCGCCGAGATTCTTAATAGCAAGAAGCCCGAAGCGAATTCCCTGCGATTCAGGAGTAAAAGCGATAGAGCTCTTATTGACGTCCGGCGGAAGCACAGCGATTCCCATACGCCGCGATTCCGTGATAAGAAACGCGATGCGCTCAATATCTTCCGCGTCGTTGTTGAAAAGCGCCGTCATAAATTCAATCGGGTAATGAGCTTTAAAATATGCCGTCCAATAACCGATAAGCGCGTAGCAGGCGGCGTGTGATCGGTTAAAACCGTACCGCGCGAACGCAGGAAATAATTCCCAAATTTGCTTAGCAACACGCGGTTCAACCCCGTTTTTAATAAGTCCTTGAATAAGTTTTTCTTCCTGCTCGGCAAGAAGCGTCTTAATTTTTTTACCAATCGCCCGTCGCAAAGTATCTCCTTCGGCAAGCGTAAAGCCAGCAAGATCGGTCGCGATACGCATCATCTGTTCCTGATACACGCCAATGCCGTAGGTACTTTTCAAAATCGGCTCAAGCTTCGGGTGGAGATAGGTAATTGGTTCAAGATTATGTTTTCGTCTGATAAATGTAGGAATAAGTTCCATCGGTCCGGGTCGGAATAAAGCAACAAGCGCGATAAGGTCTTCAAGTATAGTCGGCTTAATTTCTTTCATATATCGTCGCATTCCGCTCGACTCAAATTGGAAAACACCGGTTGTCTCTGCCGTCCGAAGCATCTCAAAAGTTTTTACGTCATCAAGCGGGACTTTTGAAACTTCGACATCAAGATTGTGTATTTCTTTAAGAAGCCGTTTTGTCTCTTCAAGGATGGTAAGATTTTTGAGCCCCAAAAAATCCATCTTAAGAAGTCCGAGATCTTCAACGCTGTGCATTTCAAACTGCGTGATAACCGTCGTATCGCTCTGAGGAGATCGCTGAAGCGGCACGTAATCAGTAAGAGGGTTTTTTGCAATAACAACGCCGCATGCGTGCACCGAGGCGTGACGCACAACACCCTCAAGTCGCATCGCGGTGTCGAGAAGTCGTTTCGCTTCGGGGTCGTTTGTGTAGCGCTCCTTAAGTTCTGGAATTGCCTCGATGTCTTTGGGAAGAAATGATTCTTTCTCGGTTGAAGGATGAAACGGAATAAGCTTCGCGATCTCATCACAAAAAGAATAGGAAAATCCCATTGCCCGCCCCGCGTCTCGTACCGCCGCTCGCGCCGCCATTGTTCCGAAAGTAATAATTTGCGCTACGCGATCCTCGCCGTATTTCTCACGCACATAGCCTAAAACCTCATCACGTCGCACATCGGTAAAATCGAGATCGATATCAGGCATTGAAATACGATCAGGATTCAAAAACCGTTCGAAAAGAAGCCCGTATTGAAGGGGATCAATATCAGTAATGCCAAGAATATAAGAAACAACACTTCCCGCCGCCGATCCTCTTCCGGGACCGACGACAATTCCGCGCTGTTTCGCCCAATTCACGAAATCCTGCACAACCAAAAAATAATCGGAAAACTTCATCTGTTGAACAATCGAAACTTCGTAATCAATGCGCTTCTTAACTTCCTCGGTAAGCTCGGGGTAACGCAAGGAAGTACGCTCATCAACAAGTTTCCGAAGATACGAACCTGATGTTTCACCCTCAGGAACGGAAAATTCAGGAACAAGCGCCTGCCCGAGTTTCAATTCGAAATCAACCTTATCCGCAATCTTTACCGTGTTCTCAACTGCCTCAGGAATGTGTTTAAAAAGTTCAACCATTTCTTCGCTTGATCGAAACGATCCGTCATAATCCTTAAAAGAAAGCCGATCTTCTTGATCAAGTTGTTTGCCGGTTGAAACCGCGAGTAAAACTTCGTGCGTTGATTTGTCATCACGTCGTAAATAGTGCGAGTCTTGTGTTGCGACAAGAGGAATACCGGTTTCTTGTGAAAGCCGAATATAAAAATCGTGAAACTCCGGCGTATGCGGCTGAATTTCAAGATAATAATCATCGCCAAATAAATCTTTGTACCAAAGCGCAAGTGTTTTTCCTTCCTCGAACTGATTATTTTTCGCGAGTCGTGCGAGTTCGCTCGAAAAACATCCGGAAAGACACATAAGACCCTCGTGGTGCTTTTCGAGAAGTTCCCGATCAATCCGAGGCTTGTAATAAAACCCTTCGAGATGCGCCTTTGTTGAAAGCTGAATAAGGTTTTTATAACCGGTTTCGTTTTTTACAAGAAGTGTCAAGTGATATCGCTTCCGATCTTCAACATGATCTCGTGAGTGTCGCGTACCATGCGCGACATATGTCTCCATTCCAATAATCGGTTTGATGCCCGCTTTCTTCGCCGCTTTATAAAATTCAACGGCGCCATACATGTTACCGTGGTCCGTAAGTCCAACCGCCTCCATTTCAAGTTCCTGAACTCGCTTCATCATATCCGGTATCTTCGATAACCCATCGAGAAGGGAATAATGGGAGTGATTGTGAAGATTAACGAATTTCATTACAACCCCATTATAGAGAATGCGGAGGAGGACGGGAAAGTGGATAGGATATACTGTAGGAGAAATGAGGTTTGCTATAGGCATAGACGAAGTTGGACGAGGGGCGCTTGCCGGCCCTGTTATAGTCGCGGCGGTTTGGATGCCGCGAGGGGTTATTTTTAGGAACCTTAAAGATTCAAAGAAATTAACGCCTCATCTCCGCGAGAAATGGTTTGAAAAAATAAAAAAAGACCCACGTCTCGAATATGCGATCGCTCGTATGTACCCAAAGGCGATTGATCGGATGAATATTGCAAAGGCAACGAATAAAGCCGCGTACAAAGCGTATGTGAGACTACGCGCCGGAAAAACAAATAAAATAAGAAACTGCGAAACAATTCTTGATGGCAACCTTTATTTACCAAAGAGTATTAAACAAAAAACAGTCGTGAGGGGTGATGAGAAATTCACTGCCGTAAAGCTTGCCTCAATTGTCGCGAAAGTAACCCGCGATGGGTATATGGTAAAGCTCCACAAACAAGATCCGCGGTACGGATTCGACATTCATAAAGGATATGGAACAAAACTTCATTGTGAAGCGCTCCGAAAAAACGGCTACTCGATGCATCACCGAAAAAGTTTCCATATTAATTGACTTTTCTCACAGAATCTTCAATACTAGCTAAGTATGACAGACCCAGGTCTCTAAAAGGCTGTAATTAATTTGAAGCCTTGAAGTTTATCTCTAAAGTAAACCTAATTAACTAACTATACTGAAATGGGAGGTGTGCCAATGCGACATCATACGAGTTCGAAAGTGGGCCGACGGCGGTCTCATTTAGCATTGAAAAAGAAAAACGTGATGGTATGCGCAGAATGCAAAGCGCCAATTCTTCCCCATCGATATTGTTCAAACTGCGGTTACTACGGCAAAAAGAAAGTAACAGAGGTTAAGGCGAAAACAAAAAAGAACGTCAAAAAGTAAAGAATGGCGGCACGGCAATTAGGTCGTTCAGTAGTATTGCAATCTCTCTATGAGTGGGATTTTGAGGGCAAGACGGGAGATCTGCAAAAAATCATCGAGCGCAATTTAGAAGAATTTGCGCCGGGCCTTGCTGACAAAGATTTCGTAAAACGTCTCTCGAACGGCGTCCTCGAAAAAATCAAAGATCTTGACGGTATTATTGAAAAAGCGGCGCCGGAATGGCCTCTGCCCCAGGTTGCTGTTGTTGATAGGAATGTTTTAAGAATAGGCCTCTACGAACTACTTTTTGCTGATAGAAAAGAAGTGCCGCCTCGTGTTGCGATTAACGAAGCAATTGAGCTTGCGAAAACATATGGCGGACAAAATTCAGGAAAGTTTATAAACGGTGTTTTAGGAACCATTTATCGGGAGATCGGAGAACCCGATAAAGGTCCGGATAAAGAAGAAAAAAATAAAGAGAAATCATCTGAAACCGAAGGATAATGTCCGAGAATCCCGAGTTAGAAAAAATCATCTCCTACAAGTTCAAAAACGAAGCGTTCCTAAAAGAGGCGTTGACGCACCGTTCGTATGTGAATGAAAACCCTTCCTGGAAATATGGCAATAATGAGCGACTCGAATTTTTAGGCGATGCCGCGCTCGAACTCGCGGTGACTGAGTGTCTTTTCGAACAAAAGAAAGATGCGCAAGAAGGTGAGTTAACTGTGTTCCGTGCCGCTCTTGTAAACACTCAGATGCTTTCAAGAATAGCAGACGAGATCAATCTTCATAAATTCATATTCCTCTCAAAGGGAGAAATTATAGACAACTCAAAAGCTCGTGAAGGAATCCTCGCTGATATGATGGAAGCATTGATTGGCGCCCTCTATAAAGATGGCGGCTATGAAAAGGCGAAACAATTCATCGTCAAATTCATAATGCCGCACCTCAGTGAAGTAATCGAAAAGAAACTCTACAAAGATCCCAAAAGCCTTCTGCAAGAAATCGTCCAAGAAAAATTGAGATTAACGCCAACTTATAAGATTCTCGAAGAATCAGGCCCCGATCATGAGAAAACGTTCCGCGTTGGGGTATACTTTAATGGAACGCTTCAAGCTGAAGGGGTTGGTTCGTCGAAACAGGAAGCTGAATTAAAAGCGGCTGAAGCGGTGCTCAATGTTTTTAAAACGTCTTGAACTCAATGGCTTTAAATCGTTCGCGGGAAAAACAGACCTAAGCTTCCCCGAAGGTATCACAGCAATCGTGGGCCCAAACGGATCAGGAAAATCGAATGTAACCGATGCTATCCGGTGGCTTTTAGGTGAACGTGAAGCAAAAAATCTCCGCGGCGTGAAAGCCGACGATTTAATTTTCGCGGGTACGCCAAAGCGTCCGCGCGTGGGCCTTGCACAGGCAACGCTCTATTTCGATAATAGCTCAGGGTTCTTTCCCGTTGATTACAAAGAGGTTTCGATCTCGCGAAAAGTAAGCCGCGACGGTACTTCGGAATTTTCTCTGAACAAATCAGAAATACGCCTTAAAGATCTTGTTGATTTTCTTGCCAAAGTTCGTCTCGGTGCGCGAGGACTCACGATTATCGGTCAAGGAGAAAGCGATCTTTTTATAAAAGCGTCTCCTCGTGATCGTCGCGAAATGATTGAAGAAGTTTTGGGATTGAAAGAATATCAGCTTAAAAAGATTGCCTCAATTAGATCGCTTAAAAACACCTCATTCAACCTTGAGAAAGTAGGAGCGATGCTTGAAGAGTTAAAACCGCGGCTTCGCCTGCTCCGCAAGCAAGTAAATCGTTGGGGGGAACGCGCAGAACTTGAAAAGGAACTTCGGCTCCTGGAAAACTGGCACTTCGGAACCCGTTTCATCGCCTTGGGGAAAGAGTTAAAAACAACTGAACCGGAGCTTAAAAAACTTCATGAGGAAATTAAAACAAAAGAAACGGAACTCCGGGCACTAGAAAAAGAAAAAGTAGAAGTTGATAAAAGCGAACCCGAGCATCGTGAAAAAATTGAGCTCTTGCGAGGCAAGCGTCAGGTGATAATGAATAAAAGGGCGGAACTTCAGCGCGAAATCGGGCGAGTCGAAGCTCAAATTGAATTATTGAAGGAAACCCTTCAAAAAGGAAAAGTAAAAGCAGGAAGTGAAGAAATTGAACGTCGCGTGAACGAAGTCCGCCGTCTCGCCGAAAAAGCATTAGGGGAAACAAAACTTGAAAATCTCCATAGCTACATACAAAAAATTATCGACGAAATAAAAAACATTTTTGAAAGTGAAGACAAAGAAACCCCCGCCCGCGTTATGGGCCTCGAGAAAAGCCGGGAAAATTTTATTAGCAATATTGCCCAGCTCGATAAAGAATTGAGGACACTTGAAGAAGAAGAAAACAACTTCACGAAATCAATAGAGAACTTCAACCAAGAGTTCAGAAAGGTTTTTGAGCGTATGGATGCGAAGCGTCGTGAAATCGAAGCTCTTGAAAACAAGGAGAAAACGTTATTGTTTGAAAAAGAAAGGATTGAATTGAAACGCAAAGATCTTGAAGAACAGCTTGGTCAAATAGGAAGAAATCCGTCAGAATTTGAAAAAACAGACGTTGAAGCGGGAGAAGAAGTAAAAGCAATGAGTGATGATGGGATAATGAAACGTATGTTCCGTTTACGCTCGGAACTCGCGGGTATCGGCGATGTTGATGAGGGTATTGTTAAAGAAGCAAAAGAAACCGAAAGCAGGTTCGAATTTCTCGAAAACCAAATTCACGATCTCGAAATCGCCTCAGGAGATTTGAAAAATCTTATCAAAGATCTTGATCATAAAGTCCACACGGAATTTGAAGCTTCGTTAAGACAGGTAAACGAAGAACTCGCGAAATTCATCCAAGCGATGTTTGAAGGCGGCAAGGCAAAACTGAAACTTGAGGATCTAAAACCAATAACACTTGAAGGCGAACCCGTAAAAGAACCAATGGAAGAAATGGAGGCAGGAATCGAAGTTGAAGTAATGCTTGCGAAAAAACGCATCGGAAGCCTTGATTTGCTCTCAGGCGGCGAACGAAGTTTGCTATCAATCGCGATCCTCTTCGCGCTCGTCTCGGTAAGTCCGCCGCCATTCTTAGTCCTCGATGAAGTTGATGCCGCGCTCGACAGCCGAAACGCCGGACGCTTCGGAGAGTTGTTAAAAGAATTCGCGAAACGCACGCAATTTATTATCGTAACGCACAACCAAACAACAATGACCGCGGCAAACGTCCTCTATGGCGTCACAATGGGCGACGACGGCACATCAAAAGTAGTCTCCTTAAAGCTTGAGAAATGAAATCCAAAGAGACTTGTGCTGAGCGAACAAAAGTGAGCCGAAGCATTGACGAACCAGCTAAAAACCTATAAACTATACCGTCAATGTTAGCTATTAAACTCAAAAAGGTAGGCAAGCGGGGACAAAAGTCGTTCCGCCTTGTCGTAACCGAAAAACGCACCAAACTGAACGGCGACTGCCTGGAAGATTTGGGATGGTACAATCCGGTATCAAAGAAAGGAGAGTTGAAGAACGAACGGATAGCTCACTGGGTAAGTGAAGGAGCCAAACCAACCCCTTCCGCCGCACAGCTTATGAGAAAGTACAAAACATCGCCTCAAAAACCGGAAACTAAAAAGGTCGAACGTGCATCGAAAGAATAAAAAATCAAGAAAGTAATGTCAGAAAAACCAGTTGATCAGGCATTCTTGGAACTGCTTGTAAAGTCAATCGTTGACCATCCCGAAGATGTTACGATTGACCGCAAGGTAGACGAAATGGGAGTCCTGCTCTCTTTGAAAGTAAATTCTAAAGATATGGGTCAGGTAGTTGGACGCCAAGGTGCAACAGCAAAAGCCATCCGCTCCTTGCTTCGGATAGTTGGCATCAAAAATAACGCTCGAGTCAATTTGAAAATAGAAGAACCGGAAGGCGGTACACGAGCGCCACGAAGTGATGAAGGCCAAAGCTCCGTAGACAAAATGCTCGATGACTTTAAGTTGTAACGTTCGAAAAAAGAAAAACGTAAAAAAATACCGCGAAAAGCGGTATTTTTGGTAGGATTAAAGAATAAAGAAATGCGCTTCGATATTATTACAATTTTCCCCGACATAATAAAAAGCTACACGGACGAATCAATCATAAAGCGTGCTGTGGCAAGAAAACTTTTAAAGATTGACATTCACGACCTGAGAAATTTTGCGTCTGGAAAACACAAAAAAGTTGATGATAAGCCCTACGGCGGCGGTCCCGGGATGGTTATGAAAGCCGAACCGGTTATAAAAGCGGTTAAATCACTAAAACCAAAGAAACAAGAAACAATAATTATTACATTTTCTCCCGCGGGAAAAAAATTCAACGCCGCCTACGCAAGAAAACTTGCCGCTCAGAAAAATCTGATTTTAATAGCCGATCGGTATGAAGGAATGGACGAACGAGTCAAAAAAATACTGAAAAGCGAATATCGTCTTAAAACATTCTCGATCGGTCCCTATGTCGTAACCGGCGGCGAACTGCCATCACTCATCGTGCTCGACGCTGTAGCGCGTCATATTCCTAATGTGCTCGGAAAAGAAGAGTCACTCGAAGAAAAACGCTACGGCGTAGGAGTTCCAGTCTATACCCGCCCGAAAATTATCAAAATAAAGGGCAAAAAGTACTCTGTTCCGAAAGTTTTAACATCTGGAAATCACGAGCAAGTCGAAATGTGGCGAAAAAAGAACCAAAAGCCAAATTTTTAGAAATTCTTACCGCTCCCCCTATATTCTATATTCCGAATTCTATGTTCTTCTCTAGGGGTTTACAGATTGCCCAGACCTGCCGTATACTGGTGCCAGCCCGTATGGAAAAAATAAAAGAAACATTTGAAGCTGTAGAGACCCAGGCGCTTCCAGAAGAAGCGCAGCTTTCACCTGAGGAAAGCGCGCTCTTAAGGGAAATGATGGAGGCCGGCCTTTTCTACGGCAGAACAAAATCACGCACGCACCCGAAAATGCGTCCGTTTGTAAGCGGTACACGCAATAACTTCCATGTCATTGATCTTGTAAAAACAATGACTGCCCTTGGAACGGCTACGAAGATAATTCGTGAAAAAGTGGAAAATGGGAAAGCAGTTCTCTTTGTTGGTACAACGTCAGTCGCGAAAGGAGCGATTGCTGAAATCGCCAAAGAGCTCGCGATGCCCTCAGTCACAGTACGATGGCTTGGTGGAACGCTCACGAACTTTAAGGTAATCACCGAACGGATTAATCACTTCAAGAAACTTAAAAACGAAAAGGCGAGCGGCGGTTTGGAAAAGTACACGAAAAAGGAGCGTGTTGTCATTAACCGCGAAATCGAACGCTTAGAACGTATGTTCTCTGGAATCGAGGGAATGAACGAACTCCCCGGCTTGCTCTTTGTAATCGACGCCAAAGCAAGCGAAACAGCAATTCGAGAAGCCAAAAAAATGGGCATTCCAGTTGTTGCTGTTATGAACACCGAAAGCGATCCAAATAGCGTTGACTACCCGGTTCCGGCAAATGATCGAAGTGAGAAAGGAATTCACTGGTTGGTAAACTACTTCGAAAGAACGATTCGTGAGGCACGCCAAGAGGCGATGAAAAGAAAAGAGGTCAAAACCCAAACTCCCGAAAAAAAGCCTGAGAGGTAGAGCAAAAAAGCGTGGGGTGTGGTAAATTTTAATTTGAAAACAAAATGATAGATACAATCCAAAAACTCCGTGACCTTACAGGCGCGGGCATTATGGAGTGTAAGAGAGCACTCGAAGAGGCCGGCGGCAAGTTTGAGAAAGCTGCCGAGATCATTAAAGAAAAGGGAGTGATGCGAGCTGAAAAACGGGCTGAGCGGACAACATCCGCCGGCATCGTCGAAGCCTACGTCCATAATAATGGCAGAATTGGTGTCCTAATTGAAATTCACGCTGAAACAGATTTTGTCGCGAATTCAGAACCTTTCAGAACGCTTGCGCACAATCTTGCGCTTCAGGTTTCAGCAATGAATCCGGCAAATGTCGACGAACTTCTAAGCCAGCCGTATATCAAGAACGAATCGGTAATGATAGGCGATCTTGTGAAAGAAACTATCGCGAAGGTAGGGGAAAACATTCGTGTCTATCGCATCGCCCGTTTCGAAGTCGGGAGAGAATAAAACAATGTATAATTTTGCACTTCAGACTATATTTCTTATAAGCATCGGCGTCATTGTCTACCTCGCCGCAATTGCCGTTCCCCGCGTAAACGATGAAAACGTACACGAAAGAAAAGGTTTCATCCGCGAATGGTTCCGAAACGTCCCACTCGACAAGATCGACGACGGCGTGAACTCATTTTCGGAAAAAACATTAAGAAGGCTCAAAATATTAACGATGAAATTTGATAATATCGTAGGCCGTTCACTGAACAAGGTGAAGAAAAATGGAAACGGTAATGGCAACGGAAACGGCAATAGTCTCTTAAGTGATTCGAAGTAAGGGCTTGAAAGTAGGAAGCATACACCCGTAAACTAGAAAGTGTTGGGCAGGTGGCGGAGCGGTCAAACGCACGAGACTGTAAATCTCGCGGCTTTATGCCTACGGGGGTTCGAATCCCTCCCTGCCCACAGAGAATGTCGTTCAAACGACCATTCTTATATATAACTTCAAAAATAACCAACCATACTTGGTTCGGGTGAGGGATAAAAAACCACCCCTTACCACTCGATTCGCGCGCGTTAATGAATCGAACGCCACCTTAGCTCAGAGGCAGAGCAACTCTTTTGTAAAGAGAAGGTCCTCGGTTCGAATCCGAGAGGTGGCTCCAGTTCTTCAAAGAAAAATAAGCCGATGTAGCTCAGTGGCAGAGCAACTTCATGGTAAGAAGTAGGTCGGAGGTTCGATTCCTCTCATCGGCTCACTTGCAAACAAAACAAAATTAATTTACCCTTCAAACCATGCCCGGAAAATCAAGGTTTTCAGAAAATCTCATACGTATGAAATGCACGGCCTGCGAAAGGTTTAATTACTATACGCGTAAGAATAAAAAGAAAGTTGAGCGAAAAATCGAGCTCAAAAAATACTGCAAATGGTGCAAAAAACATACACCACATAAAGAAAGCAAACTTAAATAGTAATTGACGAAACTAAACCCATATGGTATAGTATGAACGCAGTAAAAAGGAAACTTTATACTGCGTTTTTAGTTAAGACCATAAAGGTCCTAACAATTCTTTAATAATCTAGCCGCTCGCAGGTCTTTAAAAAGACGAGTGGATTGGAAGGGAAATGAATGTATGAAAATAAAAATCAAAAAGCTTCTGACAAACATATTCTGGTTATCAGTTATCAGTTTTATGATCTACGCCGCGGCGCATAACCCCGCTCAAGGTGAGATTGAAAGAAATCAGATAACCCAAACGGCTGAAGCAAAAGTAGAAAAAGATGAATGGCTTAAAGAAGCGAAGCAAAAGATTGCTGAGCCCGATAGAAAGAAACTTAACGAAACCCACCGGGTTATAACAGCATTTACTTCACGCTGGGGTGAAGCTGACAGAACGGAGTGTGAAACAGCGGCAGGTAATATCTGCAAACAATGGGACGCCGGTCGTAAATACACAATGTGTGCGACCCGAGCATTTCCCATTGGGACAATTCTTAGATTCAAGGCAGACCGCGAAAGTTTTCTCCATAAAGATTTTCCCGATGGATATATCATCTGTGAAGTGATCGATCGAAAAAACGAACGATTCCCAAACAGTATTGATATCTACTTCGGGCACGATGGTCCTGTGTGTAGGAAAACAGTCGGGAAACCGCCAAAAGGAATGTGTCTAAACCACGACGAAGCGTTCACAATAAACTACACAACGCTTGTCGAGGCCTGGGAAGGTGATGGCCCTGTCTACTATCCCTAGTTCTTTATCGAACCGCCCCCTAAAAAGGGCGGTTTCTATTTCGAAGAACACTCTCTTGACTGATACGTTACAGAATAGTATTATTCTTTGTAAGAAATGGCTACATAACTAATAAAACATAAGTAAGTATCCGCAGACAGTGGGCAGTCGTCTAAAACGACAGAAGTCCCGCCGAGGAAATTAAGAGATTTTTCTTGCTGCGGAACAACCGCGGTTTTATTTTTTCTTTACTACATATTACCCGCTACGTACTACATACTCTCACAATGAAACTCACAAAAGCCCAAAAGGTTAAGAAGGTTGAGGAAGGCACAAAAGAGCTTAAAAACAAGCAAACGCTCGTATTTGTCGATTTTAGCGGTACAAAAGTTGAAGAGCTTAAGAGGCTTCGCCGAACGCTAACTGAGGCAAAGGCAAAGACTGAAGTCATCAAAAAACGGCTCTTAAGGATTATGCTCAAAAACCACGGTGCCAATTATGATCCGATGCAAACAAAAGCGCAGGTAATAACAGTCTTTGGTGAGGGTGATATTTCTTCAGTTGCCGCGCCAATCTATAAGTTTTCAAAAGAACTTACTGCGAAAAATAAAAAGGAAACATTCAAGGTTGTTGGAGGATATGATTTGGTGAAAAATGTAGCGTTATCGGGCGAAGAAGTAACGGCAATCGGCAAACTTCCGTCCCGCGAGGTCTTGATCGCGCAGGTTGTTGGCACTCTTGCCGCGCCAATTCGAGCTTTCCTCTATATCTTAAGCGAGAAAGCGAAACAATCAGCACTCGTGAATAAACAAGAAACACCAAGTAACATCGAAAAAGCTGAAACACCTAAACCGGAAAAAACCGAACCTGTTGTTGAAAAAATTACAACACCGCAAGAAACGAAAGCTGAATCGGCCGGACCAGCTCAAGCAGATGAACTAGTCGAAATACCAAAACAAACGGAGTAATTAAGGAAATTCAAAGGGTCGAATAACAAACGAAAAAACCAATGGAAAAATACGCAGATTTAATTTCAAAAATAGAGTCAATGTCAGTTGTAGAACTCGCCGAACTCATAAAGGTACTTGAAGAGAAGTTTGGCGTCTCAGCGGCAATGCCGGTCGCGGCAAATGGGGGAGGAGCGGCAGGAGCGGCTGAAGAAGAAAAGACCGCATGGAATGTAATGTTGAAGGCGAGTGGTGAACAGAAGATTGCGGTTATCAAAGTGATCCGCGAAGTAACTGGTTTAGGCCTTAAAGAAGCGAAAGATCTCGTTGATGGTGCGCCAAAAGTAGTAAAGGAAGGCTTAAAGAAAGATGAAGCGGAAGAAATGAAGAAAAAGTTCGAAGTCGCCGGCGCCACAGTAGAATTACAATAGAAAATACGAAAGTATAATCAAAAAGACGCCCGAAGATCCTGAGTATAATCAAAGGATTGAACAAGGCGTCTTTTTGATTTATCGTGGAGTTACAAGCACCTTTAGCTCAGCCTCGACGTTAAAGTCGGAGTCCCGACTCCGCCGGCTGGCGGACGTCGGGATGGTAGAGTAGTCGCCTCAGGCGACAGGTCGCAGGTTTTAAAAGAGAATCGCGCGCATAGCCCTGCCTGCCGGCGGGCAGGTCAGTTGGTTAGAGGGACGTTTAGCTCAGTGGTAGAGCGCTTCGTTCACATCGAAGAGGTCACAGGTTCGATCCCTGTAACGTCCACTAAAATAAAAGGTCTCTGGCTTGTCCCGTCGTAGTCCTGAATCAACCGAAGGACGAAGGAGGATTCGAATCCAGATGCGCGCACAAAAAACAAAAGCCCCTCGTAAAGAGGGGATTTGTCTTAAGCAACGCCTATCCCAGGCTGAATTCCTCCTGAGCCCGAAGGTGCGCGATAAGGTAAATAACGTGGGCAACCTCGGCCTTATGAAATAGTTTCCTCGACCCGGAACATCGACGCGCTTCACGAGCGGATCTATTCTTAAATCGCCTCAATCCTGGAATTCCCGAAGAATGACCAATATCTTCGAATAGGTTAAGAATCTCTCGCCGAAGCTCGAAATTCCAGCCGCGTAACAAAAAAGCCTTATGAAGCCTCTTAAGAAGACGAGCCGTTTTTGGTTCGATCTGTTGCATACAAATTTTCTAAGAACAAATAAATGGGGCAACTCTCATATTTTATTGATGAAAATATATGAGCCACCCGACCTTTATGGTGTTTATCTATCACAATGTCAGAAAAAGTGTCAATTTTCAGGATATGTAGTGAGTCTCTAAAATGAGCAAAACGACTGTCGCAAAACGAGAGTCACTTTTTGAGTTTTCCACAATTGCGGGAGTGGTGAGTGTGGTATATGGTAATAGCAGAGTTTCGAAACTTCGAAACTAAAATCAAAGAAATGAAAACAAAAACACTTATCGTTGTAACACTTATAGGACTGCTTGTTGGGTTCGCCTTTGGTCAATGGGCTGTAAACATAATCCCACGTGAAACATCCAATAACACTTCAGTTCAAAGTGAAAATGGAAAAGTTAGCGTTATGGTTGACTATGGAAATGGAAAGATAAATGTTTATACGGGCAATATTGAAAAAGAAGACGAGACACTTTTTGAACTCACACAAAACATCGCAGAAAAAAACGAAGTTGGGTTTGAATATACCGAATTTCCAGATCTCGGCGTTTTAATTGAAAAAATAGGCACTGAAAAGAACGGTACAGACCAAAAATATTGGCAATATTGGGCAAATAACGAATACGCGAAAGTCGGCGCGGATATGTACAAAGTAAAAAGCGGCGACATCATCGAATGGAAGTTCGTAAATCAGCAGGGATTTTAACTACGCTCGCGCTTATTGCCGTGGCAACACGCTTTCTGCCGCATCCACCGAATGCAACCGCAATTGGCGCCTTCGCACTCTTCGCGGGTGCGTATACGCGCAACTCCTGGAGTATATTTCTAGTACTTATCCCAATGGTAATAAGCGATATGATCATCGGGTTCTACAGTATAAAAATCCTTGCGGTCGTGTATGGAAGCTTCCTCCTTATTGCAATAATCGGGCGATTTCTTAAAGAAAATAAATCATTCGAAAATATAACCCTCGCCGCCATCTCCGGATCAGTACTCTTTTATCTCACAACAAATTACGCCGTCTGGATGTTTGGCACGCTCTACCCAAAAACAACGGATGGACTCGCCGCCTCGTACTTTATGGCGTTGCCTTTTTTAGGAAATATGTTGCTTGGCGACCTTGTATGGAGCCTCGCGTTTATTAAAGGCTACGAATTACTGCAAAAGAAAATACCCATCCTCGAACATTTCAAGAAAAAGCCAGCTATAAGCTGGTTCGCCTTGGGCGGAAAAAGATCTGAGATAGTCGAAATTCTCCAATCCATAAACCTATTTTCAAAACAATGAAAAAAACCAAAAAAGCCAGCCCAAGGCTTGAACCCAAGGTTCATCAGCCTCGGGCTGAAGTCCGCCTCAGGCGGGAAAAAGTAAAGAAGGTAGTGAAAGAAATCAAGAAACGCGATGGAAATATAGTCCCTTTTGATAAAGAAAAAATCGTAAACGCTGTTTTTCGAGCAATGACGAGCTTGGGTATGAGTAACATCGAACGGGCCCGCGCCTACGCTGAAAGCGCCCTGAAAAAGCTTGAGTCAGCTGTGAAGCCAAAAGAAATCCCAACCGTCGAAAAAGTCCAGGATGTTATTGAAAAAACTCTGATCGAAGAAGGCGAAGTACGCCTTGTTCGTGCCTATATGACCTACCGCGATGAACGGCTCGCGGTTCGTCGGGAAAAAGAACAAATCCTAGAAAAAGACGCGGTAGACGAGGTAGATAAATTCTTCGACGCGAACGCGCTTCGTGTCTTAAAATCTCGCTATCTCGCGAAAGACGAAGAAGGGCATCTTATAGAAAGTCCGAAACAGCTTTTCGAACGTGTCGCGGTCCATACGTATCTTCCGTCATTCTTATATGAAAAGAACATCTTTGATAAATCGGGAAAATCAAAAATTCAGCCCATTGAAAGTTTTGACCCCGTAAAAAGCGAAGGAAAAGTAAAAATAGGAAAGTATGTTTTAAATAAGTACAACCTCGAAGCACTCAAAACCCTCTACGACAGGCTCTCATCTGAAGGAAAAATGAAAGTCTCGTGGTCAAGGGTATGGAAAGCGCTCCAATCAAGTACCTATAAAGATCACGAAAAAGGAATCGATCGGTTATACAACTTGATGCGTTATAAGCGTTTTCTCCCGAATACGCCGGCGCTTGCGAACTTCGGAAGAAAACTCGGTATGGGAAGCGCCTGTTTCGTACTTGATATCGATGACTCGCTCGGAGGTATTATGGGAACGCTCCAAAGCGCTGCCTTTATCTTTCAAGCTGGCGGTGGCCTCGGATACAACTTTTCAAAACTCCGCCCCGAAGGCGACATCGTCCGAAGCACCTCAGGCATCGCATCCGGTCCGATCAGCTTTATGAGTCTCTTCGATAAAATGACGGACGTCATAAAGCAGGGCGGTATTCGCCGTGGCGCGAATATGGGCATTATGAATTCGAATCATCCTGATATCGAAAAATTCATCACCGCCAAAAAAGGCAACAAGGCGCTCCGCAACTTCAATATCTCAGTTATCTTGATGGACGACTTCTGGCAGTACTACAAAAAAGACGAAGATTATCCGCTTATAAATCCGCGAAGCGGAAAGGTGATGCGAAAAATAAACGCGCGTACCTTATTCGACATCATCGTCTACCAAGCGTGGGAATCCGCCGAACCAGGCTTGATTTTCTACGATCGCATCAACGAACACAACCCGTTTTTAAAAGAACTGGGGCCGATTCTTGCGACAAACCCCTGTGGCGAAGTGCTTTTGTATCCGAACGAATCCTGCAATTTGGGGAGTATGAATGTGTACGCCTTTGTAAGGCGTGATCCTGAAACGGGAAAAACAAGCTTTGACTGGGAAGGACTTGGCAAAGCAGTGCACGAGGCAACTGAATTCTTAGACAACGTGATTGATGTCAACAAATTCCCGCTCCCGCAGATTGAAGGAATGTCATTGAAAACAAGAAAAATTGGCTTAGGCATTATGGGACTCGCGGACGCACTTTTCGCGCTTCGCGTTTCCTACGACAGCAAAGAAGGTCAGGCATTTATGGAACGCCTTATGGAATTCATCAACTTTGAATCAAAAATGGCTTCGTCCGAACTCGCGAGAATCCGTGGATCGTTCCCGTACTATAAAAAGAGTTTTTATCCACAAGGCAAACTGCCATTCGCCGGTTTCTACGACAAAAAAAGTTGGAACTGTGATTGGAAAAAAGTTTCGGGACTTATAAAACGCCATGGTCTCCGAAATGCCTACACCACTGTTATCGCGCCAACCGGTTCGATCTCGATGATCGCTGGCGCCTCCTCAGGTATCGAGCCGGCATTTAGCTTAGTATTCGAAAAAAATGTCGCCGTCGGAAGCTTTTATTACATCAACGAAGAATTCGGCGTCGCAATGAGAGAATTCGGTATTTACGACGAGGAACTCTTGAAAGAAATTACAACCCGTCATGGAAGCGTTGAAAAGATCTCGTATCTCCCACCACTCGTCAAAAAAGTATTCCGCGTTGCCCACGATCTAACACCGGAAGACCACATCCGCGCCCTTGCCGTGTTCCAAAAATGGGTTGACTCGTCGATCTCAAAAACAATCAATTTTCATTCGGACGCGACAATCGAAGATATGAAAAAAACGTATCTCTTGGGATACGAACTTGGATGCAAGGGAGTAACCGTGTACCGCGATGGCTCAATCGAAAACCAGGTTTTGAATGCCCCTGGTGATAAAAAAGACAAACAGAAACAAGAAAACCCAGAAAATGGAAATGGGAATGGCACGCTAGGACCGCTCGTGAAGTGTCCAAAGTGCGGCACAACGCTTGTCAGGGGCGAAGGATGCCTCAAGTGTCCCTCGTGTGGTTGGGGGCTCTGTACGTAGGACTTATAGTGAGTGTAACCGAACTATGATTCTCGTTTTCACAGGAAACGGAAAAGGCAAGACAACCGCGGCAATCGGTCAGGCAATCCGTGCCGCGGGACAAGGCAAGCGCGTCGGCATCTTCCAGTTTATTAAAAGTCCGAAAGTAGAAACTGGCGAGGAAAAAACGCTTAAGAAGCTGACGAAGGAAATCTACTTGGAAAAAGGTGGTGAGGGCTTTGTCGGTATTTTAGGAGATACGTTGCCGATCGAAGCGCATAAAAAAGCCGCCGAGTTTCATTTTAAGAAAGCAAAGAAGGCAATCGCTGAAAACAGATTCGATCTCATCGTGCTTGATGAAATAAACGTAGCCGGAATGTTAAATTTGATTGTAAAAGAGGAAATTATAAGCTTCGCGAAAGAAATACCGGAATCCATTGACGTTATATTCACCGGTCGCGGCGCGCATCAGGAGCTTATAGAAATCGCTCACCTCGTAACCGAATTCAAAGAAATAAAACACCCTTATCAAAAAGGGGAAAAGGCTCGCCGTGGCATCGAATACTAGAGTAGAACTCTATACTGATTAGCTCTATACTTTAAATATATCCCGACCTCTGGAGGAGCGTCGGGGCTACATACTTCCCACAATGATCAAATCCCCATTTCCTAAAACAACCTACGCTCGGAATGCCGATATCTATAAACTTCTCGCCAATTCAAAGCGTCTCGAAATCTTAAATCTGCTTCGCAATAGCGAGCTTCCCGTAAGCGATATCGTTCGTACCGTAAAAACCCCGAAAGCGAATGTTTCCCAACACCTGGCGCTTCTGCGCCACGCCCGTCTTGTGAAGATGCGCCGCGAGGGCACAAATGTGTATTACAAGATTTCAGATCCGCGCATCGTTGATCCCTGTCGCATTCTCCACGATATCTGGAAACAAAAATCTTTTTAAGATGAGTTTACTAAATATCGCCTGTGGTGAACTTATCGAACCACCTTGTGGTGAGCCTGTCGAACCACCTTGTGGTGAGCTTGTCGAACCATGAAAATAAAAAACTACAAGCAAATTGCTCTAACCGAACCGCGCCGGACGCTTCTTTCGATTATCGAAGCCGGCCTTGAAAGTATCGAAACAAAGCACGTTATCGAAAAATCAGTCCGTGTTGAAAATAATGCGCTTGTGGTAAACGAAACAGTAACGCCGCTCAAAGAAGATGGTGTAACACTTGTTGCGATCGGTAAATGTGCCCTCGATGCCGCGACCGCGCTCGAACCGATGCTCGGTAAATATCTAAAGAACGGCATCGTACTTGATATTCGCGATTCAAAAGAAGCAAGTTTTAAAAAGCTTGAGTATCTACAAGGAACACACCCAATGCCCTCCGAGGCAAACGTCGCGGCAACGAAAAAAATCCTCGAACTTCTCAAAAATAAAACCGAAAACGACGTAGTATTATTCGTTATTTCAGGTGGCGGTTCAACACTGCTTTCAGCTCCGCTAGAAGGAATAACTGCCGCAGATGAAACAGCGCTTATGAAACTTCTCTTCAAAAAAGGCGCGACAATTCAAGAAATCAATGCGATCCGTAAACACAGTTCATATGCGCGAGGCGGCAACCTTGCTAAGGAAGCGTATCCGGCAAAAGTTATTTCGCTGATTTTCTCAGATGTGCCTGGTAACGATATAAACGTCATTTCCTCGGCGCCGACCGTCGAAGACGAAACGAGCGTCAAAGACGCCGAAAAGATATTGAAAAAATACGATTGTCTGAAAGAGCTGAACAAAGACGAATATCCGCTCACGGAAACGCCCAAAGAATCAAAATATTTTGAAAATGTTTCAAACATACTTCTTGTTTCAAACGAAACCGCGTTAAACGCGATGGCGGAAAAAGCAAAAGAGCATAGTCTCGAAGTAGAAATACGAGAAACGGCGCTCATTGGCGAAGCGCGCAAAGTGGCGGCAAACATTGCGAAAGAAATTCGCAAAGCCGATTTAGGGAAAGTACTTTTGTATGGAGGCGAAACAACAGTTACTATTAAAGGAAAGGGACGCGGAGGAAGAAATCAAGAACTAACACTCGCCGCGTTAAAAGAAGTAAACGGCGGAGAGGTGATCGCGTCAATTGCTTCTGATGGGCGGGACAATGGCGAATTCGCGGGTGCGATCGCAGATGAATTCGGACGCAAAAAAGCCGAAGAAAAAGGTCTCGACATCAAGGCGTATCTTGAAGAGAACGACGCGACATCATTTTTCGAACAAAGCGGGGATTATATTCTAACAGGCGCGACTGGAACAAACGTATCGGACATAACGATCGCGCTTAAAGTAGTTTCACGAAACAATGGGGAATAATAAAAAGTTCATCGTTTGGATGGAGGAGGTGGGTATCGAAGACGTGCCGCTTGTTGGAGGCAAAAACGCGTCCTTAGGCGAAATGATTAAAACCCTTGGCGCGAAGGGCGTCAGTGTCCCGAGTGGTTTTATTATTACCGCCGAAGGATATCGGCATTTTTTGCGCGAAACAGGGCTTGAAGGAAAAATTAATGAAACGCTTAAGGGTTTAGATACAAGTAAGCTTAAAGAACTCGCTCGTGTCGGTAAAAAGATCCGAGAGATGATTGTGAAAACAGAATTTCCGGAAGATCTGAAAGAAGAAATCGAACATGCCTACGGCGAAATGGAAGCCCGCTACGGCAAAAATATAGATACGGCAGTGCGTTCAAGCGCGACCGCCGAAGATTTACCGGGCGCGAGCTTCGCGGGCGAGCATGACACGTATCTTGGCATCCGTGGTGCCGAAGAAGTAAAAGAAGCGGCAAGAGCCGCGATGGCTTCACTCTTTACCGATCGGGCAATTTCATATCGCGTTGATAAAGGATTCGAACACTCGAAAGTCGCGCTCTCGGTAGGCGTCCAAAGAATGGTGCGTTCCGACAGCGGTGCATCAGGCGTAATGTTTACCCTCGATACTGAATCCGGCTTTAAAGATGTCGTTATCATAAATGGTTCGTGGGGCTTGGGTGAAATGGTGGTGCAAGGAAAAGTTACTCCCGATGAATTCTTTATAGCGAAACAAACGCTTCAAAAAGCGCCAAACGCTGTAATCGCGAAACACTTGGGTACAAAACTCAAGAAAATGATC
>Ga0155595_105_pt1 | contig 16051 bp, 22 predicted proteins | sample RifCSPhighO2_12_FD_107252 | JGI IMG/M metagenome (GOLD analysis project Ga0155595, IMG submission 107252) | Candidatus Colwellbacteria bacterium RIFCSPHIGHO2_12_FULL_44_17
AAACAGCGACATTTACCGTGAGTGGGTTCTAGGTTACAATCGGACTATTATGGATCAACAATTTACACCTTCTTCTCCTGATGATGGAGAACAATTAACAAAAAAAGAGCGCAAACAGCTTCGTCGGCAAGAGAAGCTTGAGACTCGGGCGGCGGAGAGTAAGAAGCAGGTTTTCTTGCGAGTTCTTACATGGGGTATCAGCCTTATTGTCTTGGCAGGGGTTGTTGTTGGACTCATTATTTTAGCGGGGAAGGATAATGGACCATCTCCTGCCGATTCTACTCCAACAGAAAATGTTTCGGCGGAGGATTGGGTAAAAGGACCGGCTGAAGCGCCACTTACGCTTATCGAGTACGGCGATTTTCAATGCCCGGCGTGCGCGAGCTATCACTCGACAGTTGAACTTCTTATGAGAGAATTCGGAGATGATTTGCGGTTTGTCTACCGGCATTTTCCACTTACCAACATTCATAAACAGGCAGAGCTTGCGGCGTACGCGGCCGAGGCCGCCGGCAAACAGGGAAAATTTTGGGAGATGTACGATCTGCTTTTCAATAACCAAGAAGATTGGGCCGGGAAGAGCGACGCGAAAGATATTTTTCTTGATTACGCGAAGGAACTTAAACTTACTCTCGAGCAATTTGAAGCTGATTTAGATTTGGCAGAGATTAAGGACAAAGTGGAGGCTCAGCTTTCAATGGGACAGGCGGCGAATGTTAACGCGACCCCGACGTTTTATCTGAACGGTACGAAGATTGCGACCAATCCGAAATACGAGGAATTCAAAGACCTTCTTACTCTTGAACTCACTACGCCGTCTCCGGAGGTTCGCGTTGAAACTCAGGGAGAGGAACAGTCGCCAAACGGTTCCTCAGCTCAATAAAACTTCTTTTCTTTTTTCTTTGCCGGTGATTTTTCGGCGGTTTTGTAGTATACTTTATACAGAATCGAAACGATTTTATGTTGTTTCGATTTTATTAATGAAGCGTTTTGTTTATATCCTCTCTTTTACGCTCCTTGGAATTCTTTTGCAGTTTGTTGTTCATGGGGCGTTTGAACTTCCGGTAATTTATCTTCTTAAGAAAGACTTTGCCCGATATGGTTTAGGTTTTTCGTGGTCGGATTGGTTTTTAGCGCACCATATTTTCACTGTGATGCTTTTTGTCCTGGGAATTGGTCTCGGACTTTTCGCGGGATTTCGTTTTTGGAAGATTGTTTATGGACGAAAATCATAATCCGTGATTATCATTGAAGCAAAACAGCTTGTTCGGAACTTTAACGGCCTTCGGGCGCTTGACCGAATTTCATTTTCGATTGAGAAGGGAGAAATTTTCGGATTTTTGGGTCCGAACGGAGCAGGTAAAACAACAACTATTAAAATTCTTACGACTCTTCTTAAACCGAGCGGCGGGTATGTTCATGTAAACGGATTTGATCCGACGACTCAGGCGATGGAGATTCGCAAGTCGCTCGGTGTTGTTTTTCAGGAACCGAGTTTGGATGATGATCTGACTGCGTACGAAAATCTTGATCTTCACGGTCTTTTGTACAAGATGCCGACCGAGCTTCGTCGTCGAAGGGTTGCAGAAATGCTTATGTTTTTCGAGCTATGGCAACGGCGAAACGATGCCGTAAAGTATTTTTCCGGAGGGATGAAACGGCGGCTTGAGATCGCACGCGGGCTTTTGCACCATCCGGCGATACTTTTTATGGACGAACCAACAATTGGCCTTGATCCGCAGACGCGCAATCATATTTGGACGTATCTTAAACAACTTAACAAAGAGGAGGGTATCACCATCTTCTTTACGACCCATTATCTTGAAGAGGCGGAGAAAATTGCGTCGCGGATCGCGATTATTGATCATGGACGGATTGTCGCGCAGGGAACGGTAGCCGAGATTAAAAAACAAACAAAGCGAGCAGAGACGCTTGAGGAGGCGTTTCTTATTTTAACCGGACACGGGATGCGTGAAGAGGCGCTTTTGGGAGTCAGTCGCAATCATATGAATTGGGAAAAACAATCGGGGCAAGGGTTATAATTTTTATCAATGGGAACAATTTATACATTATGGATTCGGCAATTGAAGCGTTATTACCGATCGCGATCGAGAATGATTGGCACGCTTGGAAATCCATTACTCTTTCTCGTCGCTTTTAGTTATGGATTTGGACCGATCTTTCAACGAGCCGGGGAAGGCACTGATTATATTACATTTCTTGCACCCGGAATTATCGGAATTTCTATTTTAATGACCGCGATGGCTTCAGGAACGGATATTATTTGGGATCGGCAGTTTGGTTTTCTTAAAGAGACATTTGTCGCGCCTGTTTCGCGACTTCAAGTGATGTTTGGGCGGACGCTTGGGGGTGCTACAGTCGCGGTTCTTCAAGGAATTGTCGTGCTTTTCATCGCTATGTTTTTAGGGTTTCGTTTTGAAACGCTTCTTGGATTTTTTCTCTCTTTAGCGATTATGCTTGTGAGCGCGATTGCTTTTACCGCATTTGCGATCGCGATTGCGTCGCTTATTGAGGATGTGCAGGGATACCAATTTATCATGAATTTTCTTGTAATGCCGATGGTGTTTCTTTCGGGGTCGGTTTTTCCACTCAACGATCTTCCGAAATCGGTTAAAATAATCGCGCACTTTGATCCACTTTCGTACAGCGTTGACGGATTGCGTTCGAGTTTAGCAGGGATCGCGTATTTTGATACAACACTGAATCTCATCGTCTTAGGGCTTCTTACTGTTGTGTTTCTTATTTTCGGCTCTTGGGCATTTTCGAGAATTCGTTTATAATTTTTTCTATGAAAGAAATTATTATTTTTATTGTCGTTGCGGGATTGGTTTTGTGGGGGGCGATGTATTTTTCAAATCAATCAGAGCAAGTAGCGATTCAAGAGTCGGAATCGCAGGTTCAAGAAGTTAAACAACTTATGCAAGAAGATTTAACAGTCGGGACGGGTGCGGAGGCAAAAAGCGGGGATATGGTTTCGGTTCATTATGTCGGCACGCTTGTGGATGGGACGAAGTTCGACAGTTCACGAGATCGGGGAGAACCATTTGAATTTAAGCTTGGCGCGGGAGAGGTTATTAAAGGATGGGATCAGGGTGTTGCTGGAATGAAAGTCGGGGGAAAACGAAAACTTACCATTATGCCGGAGTTAGGTTATGGCGCTCGGGCCGTAGGAAAGATTCCGGCGAATTCGACGTTGGTTTTTGAAGTGGAACTTTTGGGGGTTAAATAATTTTAAACCAGCTCTTAAAGAGCTGGTTTTTTTTATTTTGCTAATTTTAACTCATCTGCCCAAAATCTTCGAAACTTTCCTTTGACTTTTATTCTGCTACATTCTGAGTTTGGGGAGAATGGCGGTTTTTGGTTTTTGAAAATGTATTTTTGCCCGGTTATCTTATGTTCAACCAAATCTCCCTGTTTTGCTTTTAGAAACCTGAACCTAGCAGTTGTTCCTATAAGGTTTCCCCATTCTCGAATCTCATAATCTTGAGAGTTATTCATATTATTTAAAGAACTTTATATATTGACCTTTCCTAATGCAGGGATAGTGCCATACATCTTTTTTCGAGTCAATTAAAACAAAAACCGCCGAAGAAATTCGGCGGGTGTGTTTTTATCTGTTATAACAAACTGCGGTAGCTCCTCTTATCATTTGTCGGCTTTGCTCCCGCATTTCTTGTAAATCCTCGAATGGGATTGTTTCGTCATTTATAAGACCCATTCTTTCTTCAAGCTTTTCCAGTATAGGAACAACCCTACGGTTTCCGATTTTTCCAATCAATCCAAGAAAATCAGTTCTTACTTCCTAGTCTGAGTCGTAAATTTCTGGCCATAAGAGCATCTCGGCAATCTGCTCTGCGTGATTCTCATTTGCGTGTTTTTCGAAAACAGGCGACAGCCAACTCCATGGATAGCCGTTTTCTTTCGTTCCTTTGAGGCCTGTACTGTTTTCTTTTAACCAAAATAGTTCTTCAAGAATTACATCAAATAGATGATCTGTCTCGATGATCCTTTTGATTTCATTTACTAAACTCGCAGTCGTTTGTTCTGGTTCACTTGTTTTTCTCTTAAAACACAAGCGGATAAGTTGTCTGAGGTAAAATTCATTACTTTGTCCCTTCATACTTTATTCTCCTTTTAAAGAGCATCGGATTTATTAAGCCCGACACGTTCTTTTTGACTGATTAATAAGTTCGACAGATTACTGTATGTCATAGGTTGTTTTTCTTGTCAATCTTGTTTCGTTTACTCTTATTTCTTAGCGATTCTTTTTCGTAGTACAATCTAAGGGATGGAAACGGCGCTTCTTATTATTGTCGTTATTTTACTTCTCGGCCTTACATTCGCGTTTTTTTCGCGCAGAAAAGAAGAACCAAAAAACGACCAGGCGCTGGTTTTGCTTCAGAATCAGCTTCAGGAATTAAATCGTACGATGGACGCGAAGCTTGGGGAATTGCCAAATGTGATGCATCGCCAATTTGGTGAGAGCGCGAAATTGATTCGTGATGTTACCGAGCGGCTCACAAAACTCGATGAGACAAACAAACAAGTTGTGAATTTTGCCGATCAGCTCAAGAACTTACAGGATATTTTGAAAAATCCGAAACAGCGGGGAATTTTGGGTGAATATTTCTTGGAAACAGTTTTGAAAAATGTTTTACCTCCGGGATCATACCAGATGCAGTATCCTTTTAAGGATGGGACGATTGTGGATGCGGTTATCTTCGTTAAAGATAGAATTATTCCGATCGATTCGAAATTCAGCTTGGAAAATTACAACCGTTTGCTTGAAGCGCGAGATGATGGTGAAAAGAAACGGTTTGATGACGCGTTTCGACAAGATTTGAAAAGTCGGATTGATGAGACATCGAAATATGTGAAGCCTGAGGAAGGAACAATGGAATTCGCGTTTATGTTTATTCCGGCGGAGGCGGTCTACTACGATTTACTTATCAATAAAGTTGGATCAGCGCAGAGTCGAGATTTAGTCGAGTACGCGATTGTTGATAAGAAAGTGATTATTGTTTCGCCGACGTCCTTTTTTGCTTATTTACAAACGGTGTTACAAGGACTGAAGGCGCTTCAAATCGAAGAATCGGCAAAGGAAATTCGCAAACGTGTTGAAGAATTGGGAAGACATCTTTCGAGTTACGAGACGTATATGCAGAAACTTGGCGATCATTTAGGAACTTCGGTTAATACCTATAATAAGGCGTATAAGGAATTGAAGAAGATTGATAAAGACGTGCTTCGCATCAGCGGAGAGGCGATTGGGATTGAACCAGTCGTACTTCAAGCTCCACAGGATGAAGATGGGGAAGAAATACTCGGATGATCGAACAAGTACTTAGTAAGGAGAAATTTTATGAACTTATCGGACGACGAGGCGACGGTTTTTCGATGGAACGTCGGCAACAGGATGTACTCTATGATGTGAAATGGAAGAAGTTTTTGCACCACGTAAAACTTTTTCGTTTTATTCCTTTTATTGATTTTATTTTCGCGTCAGGTTCGATGGCCCTCGGAAGCGTTCGTGATGCGTCGGATTTTGATTTGATTGTTGGGGCGCGGCCCGGACGGATTTTTACGGTGCGGTTTTTCGCTCTCGCTTTTTTTGGTTTCGCGCGCTTACGGCGTAAGAAGAATGCTTCGAAAGGCGAGGGAAAAGACAAGTTTTGTTTTAATCAGTTTGTTACGAAAAACGTTTTTCCACTTCAATCACATGACATTTACTCACGGTATCTTTATGAAATCCTTGTACCGGTTTTTGGTGATCCGGTTTTAATCAACGAGCTTCTTGTTCAGCAGGATGAGCAGAAGCGCTTCCTTACCGATGATCTTCGATATTACCGAACTCGAACATCTTTACTTCGACGGATACTAGAACGCGGACTTGGTAGTAAAATCGGCAATGGTTTTGAAGGTTTTCTAAAATTTTTCCAAGTGAAGAAAATTGAGCATGGACTTCGCAAAACACATCTTGGGCACAAGCCGAGAATTGTTTATACCGACGATTTACTGGAATTCCATCATGATACGCATCGTATAGAGAGGATGGGGAAGAATCTCTGACTTACTTTCTTCACAGCATCGGCGGTTCAAGGATTCCAGCGATCCTTGACCGCCTACGCCCTCGGCGCCTCGACGCGCCTTTCGAACGCGACCAAGCTCGAGTCGCCTGCGGGAGTTGCTGTTCAAAAAGCAGATCAGAGATTCTGTAGAAGGGTGTTACTTAAAGTAATCAGCTGTACTCGCTATAACGAATACAGCTGATTTAGTTTTAAGGGTTTTTGACCTTGTCTTGCCACAAAGAATACAAACGAATATCTCCTTTTAGGGTGTTGCTGAGTGAAGCTTGACGGGGCGGTGCTTTATTTCCTATTATGGTTTCGCTCCGACAGCTTCTCTCAATGGGGAAACGAAAGAGAGGAATGGGGTAATATATGAAAGTACGACCTCTCGGAAACCACATTTTTATCGAACCTTTGCTTGAAGAAAAGAGTACTTCTTCGGGTATTATTATTCCTGATACCGCCGCAACGGAGAAACCTATCAAGGGCCGGATTGTCGCGGTTGGACCAGGAAAATTAAGCGAAAAAGGAGAACGAATCGCGATGACCGTGAAATACGGCGATATTGTGCTTTTTAAAAAGTATGGTCCGGATGAGATTGAATTTGGAGGAAAGAAATATTTGGTCGGTGACGAGGATGATGTTTTGGCGGTGTTGGAGAATGAATAAATGTAATCCCTCATCCACCGATAGGCGAATTCGGGATAAAATTTAAATTATTAATATTTATTAGGTACTAAATTTTACATGGCGAAACAAATTTTATTTGACGAAAAGGCGCGGGCGGCTCTCAAGCGAGGCGTTGATAAACTCGCGGACGCGGTTAAGACAACGCTTGGTCCTAAAGGACGGGCGGTTGTTCTTGGTAAGGGTTATGGATCACCGGTTATCACGCTCGACGGTGTTACAATTGCGAAAGAAATTGAGCTTCCCGATGCTGTTGAAAATATCGGAGCGGAGCTTGTCAAAGAAGTTGCTTCGAAAACGAATGATGTCGCGGGAGACGGGACGACAACGGCGACGCTCCTTGCGCAAATCTTTGTTTCTGAAGGACTTAAAAATGTTTCTTCTGGTATTGATCCGGTTAGTATTTCACGTGGTATGCAAAACGCGGGTGCTGTTGTTCTTAGTGAGCTTAGAAAAATTTCTCAACCGATTAAGCATAAGGAAGAAATCGCGCAGGTCGCGACAATTTCGGCGCGTGATCCTCAAATCGGCGAACTTATTGCCGATGTTATTACTCAAGTCGGTAAAGATGGAGTTGTGACTGTTGAACAGTCGCAGGCGATGGGGCTTTCAAAAGAGCTTGTCGAGGGTATGCAGTTTGATCGCGGTTATATCTCCGCATATATGGTAACGAACCAGGAACGAATGGAGGCGGTTCTTGAAGATCCCTACATTCTTGTTACTGATCAGAAAGTCTCGAGTATTAATGATCTTTTGCCCCTTCTTGAAAAAATAATGCAGGGCGGCAAAAAAGAACTTTTGATTGTCGCAGAAGATATTGAGGGAGAGGCGCTCGCGACGCTTATCGTTAACAAACTTCGCGGCGTTTTTAATGTTGTGGCGGTTAAGGCGCCGGGATTTGGCGATCGCCGGAAAGAACAGCTTGGCGATATCGCAACAGTAACCGGAGCAGAATTTATTTCAGAAGAGCTTGGAAAGAAACTCGACAAAGCCGATCTTCCTTCGCTTGGTCAAGCGCGTCGGGTTGTCGTGAACAAAGACCATACGACGATTGTCGGCGGTAAAGGATCAAAGGAGGCAATTGCTCAGCGTGTTCAACAAATCAAAGCTCAGCTTCAAAATACCGAATCAGAATTCGATAAAGAAAAATTACAGGAACGCCTTGGCAAACTTTCGGGCGGTGTTGCTGTTATTAAGGTTGGCGCCACGACTGAAGTTGAACAAAAGGAGAAACAGCATCGGATTGAAGACGCAGTCGCGGCAACAAAGGCGGCAATTGAGGAAGGTATTGTTCCTGGGGGCGGTGTCGCACTTGTCCGTGTTGCCCAAGTAGTACAGCAGGAACTTAATAAGCCGGATATTATTAATAATCTCGGAGAGGTTGTCGGTATTAAGATTATTCTTGAGGGGTTGTACGCGCCGATTAAACAAATTGCCCAGAACGCGGGTTTTGACGGCGCGGTTGTACTTCATAAGGTACTTGAAGGTACGGGGGATCTCGGATTTAACGCGGCGACCGGAAAGTATGAGGGACTCATTAAAGCCGGTATTGTTGATCCCACTAAGGTGACACGCTCAGCCTTCCAAAACGCCCTTTCTGTTGCTTCACTTCTTCTTATTACTGAGACGGTTGTGGCTGATTTACCTGAGAAGAAAGACAAAGAAGCACCTCATCTTCACGATGAGGACTACTAATTCGAGAAGATAGTTATGTAGTAAGTAGAATGTAGTAGAGTACATCAATCAATGCAAGAACGGTTTAAACCATATGAGTGGAGCGAGGAAGATCGTTTCTACTTAGAGCCGTTTACATCAAACCTTGACGGCACGATCAGTGTGCTTCGTAATCTGCCCCCGGAACTTACGGGGGCTTTGTGTTCGCGCGCGAGTCGTGCCTCAAAATCGTTACTTCGGGTTCTGCTCGATGAATATATTTATCCTATTGTTCATGGGGAAGATAAAGTTTTAGCCGATGAACTTACCGGCGTTGTTCGATTTTTTCACGATCATGGATTTAAAAATATTTTAAACAACCAGCGGGCGCAGCAGTTTTATACAAAGTGGCTCGCGCAGTACGGCGATGATTCAATTGCCCAGATGACGGGGACGCATCTTATCTTTTGGGGGATTTCGCAGGTCGCGATGAAGTTTATCGAGGATCAGCGAATCGGCTTAGAGCCAATTGAAAAATCAACGCGCTATGTAAGTTTTGCGAAAAAGATTCCCGATGTTGAAGAGAACGAACGTTACCTTTACCACATTCCTGAGGAGGAACTTGATGAACTTGGACTTCGGGCAGAGTATGAAGAAGTTTTAAACAATCTTTTTGATACGTATGCGCGGCTTCTCCCGAAACTCATCGAATATTTAAAGACACAATACACAGAAAGCGATTCTGTATTGGAGAAGAAGGCTTTTGATACATTACGGGGACTTTTGCCTATGGCGACGTTGGGACAGGTCGCGCTTCGCGGCAACGCGCAGGCGTTTGAATATTTGATTAATAGGACAGGGAAACACGAACTGAGTGAACTCGCACGGATTTCGCGGATAGTTAAAACAGAACTTGATAAAGAAATTCCCTCGCTTCTTCTGCGAAGCGAGAGCGAACCTTCGCAACAGTATCAAGAATATTTAGCGTTGAAACGAAAACGGGTCAAGCCATTCGCGGAGTGTGTTACTGAAGGCAAGGGGATGAAAGCTGTTTCGGAATCTTCAAAATCAGAAGTGCGGCTCATTGAGTTTGATCCGCAAGCACCGGAGCGGATTTTAGCGGGTATTCTTTTTGGACAAAGCCATCTTTCGTGGGACGCGTGCCTTACAGCGGCGCTTGCGATGAGTGAACAAGAAAAGGAAGAGATGTTTGATCGTTATTTGGGACATCGGAAGGAACGGTGGCATAAGGTCGGACGAGCACTTGAGAATTCTTATCTGCGTTTTGAAATTACAACTGATATCGGGGCGTATCGTGATTTGCACCGGCATCGAATGATGACGCAGGAGCGACAATACTTTTCCTGCCATCACGGATATGCTATTCCTTCTGAAGTACAGAACGCAGGACTCGAACTTGATTATCGGGCGGCAATGGATAGGGCGGCGGAACTTTTTATGAAGATTGAAGGTGAGAATCCGGCGGTCGCGCAGTATGTTGTACCGCTTGGTTATAAGATCCGTTTTTACGAGTGGCAGAATTTCCGGCAATTTTTTTGGGAAGTCGAGCTTCGTTCGACTTCCCAAGGGCATCCGGAGTATCGTCACGTGGAACACGCGAAATATTGGCTCGTCAAAGAACAGTTTCCACTTCTTACGAAGCATATGAAGGTTGATTTACAAGAATACGGCTTTGCGCGCCGGGGGACGGAGCAAAAAATTCAAGAAAAAGAGGCGTGGCTTTTAGAAAAGCTAAAAAAGTAATAATCTTATTCTATGGATGCACCACGAGTTGTAAAATTTATCAATTTGGGAGTTGTTGTTAATAAAAACAACGAAGTACTTATGATCCGTCGTAAAGTTGAGGAGACTGGAAAGGACGGAACTATTTTACGATGGGCATTTCCGGGCGGCAGGCTTCAGCTTCCGGAGACGCGCAGTGATTGCGTGAAGCGTGAAGTTTTGGCTGAGACAGGATATCTCGTAAAACCACTTCATCAGATCTCAGTTCGCAAGCATCCTCATTTTTCGATTGATATCGCATATCATCTATGTGATCTTCAACAGGAAGAACCGGCGGCCGAACCAGTTGAAACGTACGAAGTCGCGGAAGTCCGCTGGGTTAAACCAGAAGAGATCGAAGCACTTATCACGACTGATCTTGATCCGGTTGTGAAACAGGAGATAGCATCCCTCATCAGAACGAGAAGTTTCCAGAGGAAGTAGAGAGCGAACGCGCTCTTTTTTGTTTTATTGACAGGATCGGCTACGCCGCCTATTCTGTAGTTTCGTCGTTCTTTATTATTTTTAGCTCCCTGGTAATTTTTATTTTCAGGGGCAATAGGGAGATTTATATGGAGAAAGTTGCCGATATTATCTCACTGCGGGAAGGCAGAATCCTACTTGTTCATAAACAAGGTTTCTGGATCTTACCGGGCGGCAAAATTAGGCCCGGAGAGTCCTTTGAAAAAACTATCCGCCGCGAACTTCGCGAAGAGATTGGAGGCACTCGTGTTCATGTAGGGAATCTTTATAAGATTCTCCAGGGAGTAACGCCCCATAGTAAAGAACCAATTGAGGTTTTTGCTTGTCTTGGTTACGTTCACGAGCCAAGAGTTTATCCACGCAACGAAATCGATGGGGCGATGTGGGCTCGTATTGATGAAGAGTTGCTTAAAGAGTTTCGGCTTTCAGAAATAACTCAGCAGATTATCGATTCGCTTCGGAGAGATAGGTTTCTGTATGGCGGCAGTGATAATTCACCTCGTGGTCTTTCGGGCGGCGAGACAAGCTGCTAATGCGGTTGATGGGAATAATATCTGGTACTTGGAAGGGGGGGAGCTAAACGCCCCCTCTTTTTTATTGATAAAACGTAAAGAGCGCGTTAGTATTATGAAGTCGATATATTAAAAGTTTTTACTTATTATCAATGACACTTCCTATTATTATCGTTATTGTTCTCGCGGTTCTTGTCGCGTGGTTTGTCGGAACATACAACATGCTTGTGCGAATGCGGAACCGCGCGAAAGAGGCGATTTCTGATATTGATGTTCAGCTCAAACGCCGGTTTGATTTGATCCCGAATTTAGTCGAAACAGTGAAGGGCTATATGCAACACGAGGCGGGGACGCTTGAAAAAGTGACGGCAGCACGGGCGGCGGTTTCACAGGCGCACGGCGATCCGATTGAGCGCGAGGGAGCGGAGAATATGTTGACGAACACTCTTAAAACATTATTCGCGGTTTCTGAGAATTATCCAGACTTGAAGGCGAATACGAATTTCTTAGAGCTTCAACGGGAGCTCGCTGATACTGAAAATAAGATTCAAGCATCGCGGCGGTTCTATAACTCGACGGTGATGGAACTTAACACCTCGATTGAAACGTTCCCGACAAAGATTGTTGCCGGAATGTTTAAGTTTATGAAAGAAAAGTTTTTTGAGGTAGCGAATGAGGCGGAACGAGAAGTAGTTAAAGTTAAATTCTAATTATAACCCTATGAGGCGTTTTCTTCCTTTTTATATCGTCCTTACTTTTCTCTTTGGCGCTTCTTTTGCGTCGGCTGAATTCAACTCTGAGCATTGGAAATACAATAAGAACATTGTTCCGCGGGATTCTATGACGACAGAAGTTTTTGTGAGTATTGACTTTGATACTGAACTTTACAACGAAGCGCGAGTTGATTTTGGTGATTTAAGGATTATTAACTCGGAAGGCGGAGAAACTCCTTATGGCCTTATCTCTGACGCACTAGAGCAGCCCAGAAAGTACGAAGTGAAAATCACGGAGCGGGAAGATGGTCCTACGGGCACAGAAACTGTAATGGTTTTTGATCTTCAAGGTGATGGGATTCCGACCGACACTCTTCTTCTTATGACAACAGAGTTAGATATTAGTCGGGATATTATTCTTGAGGGAAGTGATAATCAGAAGAATTGGAATGTTCTTCTTGGTCGTCAAAACCAGACTGTTTCAGGCGGCGATCCATCCGTGGGGAGCACTCTTTCTCTTCATTACCCGGATTCTTCATACCGCTATTTTCGCGTGACGGTTTTTCATGGTATTGAGAAACCAATTCTCTTTCATGGCGCTTCAGCGCTTGGCCCTTTGCGCCGACTCGCGTTTGAGTACGACCCAGCTTTTACGTATATCCTTCATTACGGGAATCCCGCGGCTCGTTTGCCTGATTATGTAGGCAGAACTTCGTTTGAAGGCGTAGGTTTAACTTCACTTATTCCAGCCCGGCTCAGCCAGGATGTTTTTAACGAAGCCTATGTTCCTATTCCTCAAACCTCGGAAGAAGACGGATCGTCTTCGTCACGTTCAATCGCCGGCGTTATTTTTCCCATTATCGTAGGAATTTTTGTAGCGGGTCATATTCTTTTCTGGCGGAGGAAGCAAACGCCCGCAGCTTAATTTTTTAATGGCGTCACTTTATACACACAAGGATTCGAATATCCGCAAAACGTGGGCGCTTTTTACTGTTTTTCTTATTGTTGTTATCGGGATTGGGTACATTTTTAGTTATGTTTATGACGACGTTTCAATTCTTTATATCGCGGTAATTTTTAGCGTTTTTATGAGTTTTACGAGCTACTGGTTTTCGGACAGGATTGTGCTTTCGATGACGCGCGCGATTCCAGTTGAGATGTCGAATCATCCGGAGTTGTATCGACTTGTTGAAAATCTTTCGATTACGGCGGGATTGCCGATGCCTCGTATCTATCTTGTGCCGGAGGCGCAGGCGAACGCTTTTGCTACGGGGCGCGATCCGGAGCACGCGGTCATTGCCGTAACACAAGGGCTTTTGGAAAAACTTGATAAATCTGAACTTGAGGGAGTTTTAGCGCATGAACTTTCGCATATCGGGAATCGGGATATGCTTGTAGGAACGATGGCGGTTGTACTTGTCGGATTTATTTCGATTCTTTCTGATATATTTTTACGTTCGATGTTCTGGCGCGGAGGGCGGCGGAGTAGTAGCCGAGAGGGGAATGCCGGAGCGATACTTTTTATTATTGGATTGGTGCTTGCGATTCTGGCGCCGATTTCGGCAAAACTTATTCAGCTCGCGATTTCCCGAAAGCGGGAATTTCTAGCGGATGCCTCAGGCGCTTTGCTTACACGCTATCCTGATGGGCTAGTGCGAGCGCTCGAGAAGATTCGCGATGATCGAACACCAATGAAAGTTGCCACGAACACGACAGCGCACTTGTGGCTTGATGATCCGTTTAACGAGGAGCGGGGGACGTCGTGGCTTCATAAATTATTTATGACACATCCCCCGATTGATGACAGGATTAAGGCGTTGAGGGGGATAAATGTAGGGTAATCTTACTTAATGAAATTATGAATTTACCACCTTTTTTTAAGAAAAACGTTTCGCTGTTGTGGGTTTCTATTCCCATTGGAATTCTGGGAATTATTATGTTTCTCGGTAAGCAATGGTTTCGCGGGGCTATGCTTTTAGCGTTCGCTATTTATTTTTATACTTACGAACGGCGAAAAGAAACTCGTTCAAAGTAATTTCTATTCTTTCTTTTTAGGACTCTTTTTTGATTTGAGGGGAAGCACCTGTTGCTTTCCGTGTAACGTTTGGGCGATTTTTTTGCCTTTGGGGTTTAACTTCACTTCTCGAATAAACCATTTGTGCGGGGTGCGGACGCCGTAGCCGGTCATTAGTTCGTGGTCAATTAGGTTTTCGAGGCTTTGGGTGATAATTTTTACACCCGCTCGCTCTGTTACTTTTGAGGGGTTTCTTTTGTAAAACTCAATGAAACGCTTGCGATTGTAAGGCTTATTTCCACTCTCGTAGACGGTCCAGAGGATATACTTTTGGAGCGGTGAAAGGCGCATAACACCTTAACTATACGACTCGTGAGTTCTTTAATCCATTTGACCTATTTTATTTCTCGTGTTATTTCTTTTTTGAAAGGTTTTTAATGTAATTTTAAGAATTTCATATTTTTATGTCTCGAGAAATTTCTTCGATTTCTGTTCTTGATTATATTTGTAAGTGCGTGCGATGGTTTCACATTGCTCACGGTCGTAGAGCCCCGTGTCTTGAGGCTCTTGCTCTGAAAAGAATATTGCGACTTGCATCCGAGAGCGAAGATCGTGAGATTTGTCTTGCCGAACTTCGTTTTCCCGGATTTATTAAGAAAGTTACCTCGTATTTATGGGAAGTTTTACAGGTTGGAGATGTTGAAGAATCCTTGAGAGTCGAGATGAACGGTCTTATACAAAGACTGAGAATGTTACGGCGTAAGGCGCCATCGTATTACGCCCCTCCAAGCGGTTCCTAAAAAGAACCGCTTTTTTATTGCTCAGTTGATTTAGGAGTGTTAGATTAGTTCTTGAGGAGGGGTCGCATACCACCGCCTACGGCGGGGCCCCGCTTAAACGAAAGTTTAAGCGGTGGGTGGCCGAGTCTGGTTTTTGTAACTATGTATACCGTATATATTATTCAGAGTGAGAAGAATGCTCGATACTATATCGGTTACACTCATGAGCTTGAGAATCGTCTAAAATATCATAATTCTGGGGCGACTAGATCAACTAGACCCTATCGTCCATGGAAAATTGTCTACACAGAGATGTTTAGAACAAAGAAAGAAGCTTGGTTACGAGAACATAAGATAAAGTCGTATAAAGGAGGGGAAGCTTTTAAAAAATTACTACTTGGAGGGGTCGCATAGTGGCCGAGTGCACCGTCTTGGAAAGGCGGCATGCCGAAAGGCATCGCGAGTTCGAATCTCGCCCCCTCCGCCTTCGCCCCGCAATACTGCGGGACTTCGGCGGACACAGTCCGCTGTGGCTTAAGAGGAAATCATATGAAAATAGAACGAGGGCAAATCATTAAGGCTCTTGATGACGGATTGAAAAATAATTCGTCTATTTTTGCGTTTTGACTTGAGGGATCGGACGCAATTGGTACGACTGACCAGTATTCTGATCTTGATGTCTGGCTTGATGTTGAGGATGGGAGGGAAGACGAAACCATAGGAAATGTTCGATCAATTTTATCAGAAATCGCGCCGCTTGATTTTGAACACGAAGTTAATCATCCGCATCCTCACATACGGCAGGTATTTTTTCATCTTTCGGGGACCTCGGAATTCTTAATTATTGATGTCTGTGTTCAGAGTAATAATCGTGGAGCGCAGCTTACGACAGAACATAAAGATGAGGTTGTAAAAGTATTATTCGATAAGAAAAACGTCGTACAGTACAGCGGTCTCGATCAAGAGAAGTTTCGGAAATCAGTTCAAGAACGCGTCGTGGAACTTAAGAAAACGCTTCTTTTTTTCCAGGCATGGGTTAAGAAAGGAACTGAGCGCAAGAATTTCTTAGAGGCACTTGGTTACTATCATTCATTTGTACTTCGGCCACTTGTTGAAATTTTGAGGATTAAGTATGAACCGACAAAACGAGTATTCTATTTGAAACATATTAAACGCGATTTACCTGAGGAGGCAATCCTTCAACTTGAAGATTTCTATAAGGTAAATTCAGTTGAAGAAATTACTAAAAAAACTCGGAGAGCAAACGTGGTGTTTTTTGATGTAATAAAAGATATTGAAGAGAAGAGTCTTTAAACAGGAGGAGAGGATATTTACACTT
>Ga0155595_113_pt1 | contig 10746 bp, 11 predicted proteins | sample RifCSPhighO2_12_FD_107252 | JGI IMG/M metagenome (GOLD analysis project Ga0155595, IMG submission 107252) | Candidatus Colwellbacteria bacterium RIFCSPHIGHO2_12_FULL_44_17
ATTATAGTGAAGCATAAACCGCCGTTTGCCTGAAAACTCCATTGTTTCAATCATCTGTTCCGCTCCGGGCGGCGCGATTGTCGCGACCGCCAAAGCTTGCGTGTCACCGCGCACAAAAATTGCCGAGCCATGCGTCCGCGGTAAAGTTCCTACCTCTGCGTAAAGATCACGAACTTGGTCAAGCTTCCGTTCGTCCGGACGTCGTTCTGATGTAAGAATATTTTTGTGGACGATAACATCAACCTCCTCATCGAAAAGAAGTTCTGCAACGCCAAGATCTTCTCCTGAAAATTCAGATTCCCGAAGATGGTAGAGAAGATCACTCTTCAGCTCATCAAGGTTACCGTGTTGCTCTTTTTTATTAGTAACGTAAATTGCCCCTTCAAGCTTATCCGCCAAAAATTTCTTAACTTCAAGAACAAGCCCCTCCTTTGGCTGAAGTAAGGTAATCGTTGCCTTTGGTTTGCCGACTTCTTTCGCAATCTGTTTCTGGAAAGCAACAATTTTCGCGACCTCCTTCTGGGCAACCTCAAAAGCTTTTATAACATCGCTCTCAGGTGCTTCATCCCCGGAAAGCTCGATCATATTAATCCTGTCCTCCACGCCAGCAACAAATGTTTCAAAGGAGTATGAAACTCCGTTGTCTGTTTTAAGCTGGCTTTGCAAAGGATTTAAAACAAATTCATCGCCGATCTTCGCGACGCGCACGCCCGCAACCGGCCCACTCCAGGGAATATCAGAAATAAGAAGCGCCGCCGAAGCGGTAATGAGCGAAACAAGATCCGGATCATTCTCCTCATCAATTGAAAGAATAGTCACGACAATTTGAATATCACGCCGAATGCGTGAATCAAAAAGCGGTCGAAGCGCTCGATCAACAAGACGCCCCGAAAGAATTGCTTCTTCCGACGGCCGCCCTTCACGCCGAATAAATCGGCTTCCGATAATCTTCCCGGCGGCGTAAAACTTCTCCTCGTAGTCAACGGTAAGCGGCATATAGTTGACGGTTCGCTCCTTATCACTCATAACAGCCGTAACAAGAACGGTTGTTTCTCCGTAAGTACCTAAAACCGCCGCGTTTGCCTGTCCCGCGAGGCGAGAAACCTCAAGCGTGAGAGGTCGTCCTGCAAGTTGAAGAGTAAATTTTTTTCTTCCTAAATCCATTATAAGTTACGCTCTGCGCCGTGATCGTGCTGATTTAAAAACAATCTTCGGAACTTTCTCAAGATCGATAAACGAGTCGGCAATCTCTTTAAGCTTACTTGAAGTCGTCCTGCTAAAAGCCGCGACCTCAACGCCTCGTCCAAGACCCCACTTAAGATATTCGACAAGCGGAATAAAATCGCCATCACCAGTTACAAGAATGATAACATCAAGAAGTCCTGCCATTCGAATCGCGTCAACCGCCATACCAACATCCCAATCCGCCTTTTTCATACCACCGGGAAAGATCTGAAGTTCCTTGTTACGAAGCTCAATTCCCGCTTTCTGAAGCGCTTCAAAAAACGCCGCCTCCCCTTCAGCGGTATCGCTCTTCACGACATAAGCAACTGCTCGAATCAACTTCCTATTCTTGAGAAGCTGGCGAACAAGCTCTTCGTAGTTCACTCGCGCTCCGTAAAGATTACGAGCGGAATGATAGAGGTTCTGAATATCAATAAAAATACCAACGCGCTGTTCTGGGTGCTGAATAATGGCCATAAAATAAAAAAGAGATCTATTTTTTAAGTCCCATCTTCTTCGTCACCGAACCATAAAGCTTCGGATCTGAGTCAGAGAGATACTTAAGAAGAGTTTTTCGCTTGCTTACCATCTTAAGAAGACCCCTGCGGGAGTGGTTGTCCTTCTTATTTTTCTTGAGATGCGTGGTAAGTTCCTCGATTTGCTCTGTTAAAAGCCCAACCTGAACAGCCGCGCTTCCCGTGTCGGTTTGATGAACTTGCAAGTCTTTAATGACTCGTTGCTTTTTTCGAGTTGAAAGCATTGGAACGAGTATAGCGGCTTTTTTGGAGAAAATCAATAAGGGAGCCTATATGGAATCCTCTTTCGTAGCGAGACTGCTTGATTTCGAGTGAGACAATGAGAGACGAGAAAGGTGTATCAGCAAAGCGATACAGCGACGAGGAACGAAGTAGGCGAAGCCGAAATCAAGAAGTCGCAGTAGAATATGAGGTTTTCAGATAGGCTCCTTAGCTGTCGCACAACGGAAAAGTAGGTATAATAAAGGTAATGACCGAGGCAGAAAATGTTCTCAAAAAGTATCTCGAATATATTGAGATAGAAAGGGGCCGCTCTCCAAAAACACGCGACAATTATGAACGCTGTCTCAAAAAATTCCTGGCTGAAGCAAATATCAAAAGAGTAAACGAGATAACGGAACAAAAAATTCGCGATTTCCGATTAAAGCTCGCCCGTGATGAAAGTGGCTTAAAAAAAGTAACGCAAGCGTATTACGTAATTACAATTCGAAATTTCCTGAAATATCTTGCGAAACAGGACTATAAAATAGTCTCTGGAGAAAAAATCGACGTACCAAAAACACCAGCCCGGCAAATTGACATCATTGACTACGGCGACCTTGAGCGCTTGCTTGCGTCGCCCGAAGGAGGTGATCTACGCGCCCTCCGCGACCGCGCGATTCTCGAGACATTTTTTTCAACTGGTCTCCGCGTCTCTGAACTATGCAGTCTGAATCGCGACGCGAACTTGAAGCGTGGTGAACTTGGTGTTCGAGGAAAAGGAGGAAAAATCCGTGTTGTCTTCCTCTCAGAAAGAGCCAAAGAAACAATTAAAGCATACCTCGATAAACGCACCGATCCCGAAGAGGCACTCTTTATAAGCCTCTCGGGAAGTCCGGTAAAAAAGAATCCCGATGGAACAAAAAGCAGAAAACCAAGTGTTGTTATAGGCAGAATCATTCCTCGCGCAGTCCAACGACTCATTAATCGCTACAGCCGAAAGGCTGGTATTACAAAAAAAGTAACGCCCCATCAGTTACGGCATCAATTCGCAACGGATCTCCTTATGAACGGCGCCGACCTCCGTTCGGTGCAGGAACTCCTAGGACACAGCAACATCGCGACAACGCAGGTTTACACGCATATTACAAACAAACAGCTCCGCGAAGTGCACAAAGCATTTCACGCTCGTCGACGATCTTGAAAAGAGCTGAGGAGCAAGTCGAGTTTGACTCGACGCTCGTCGAAAAGCGTAAAAGATTGCAAAAATATAAAAAATAAAGCTACAATCGCGGCAATGAAAATAGTCTATGTAAACGGTTTCAAAATCAGGCAAACACTCGATACGGACTTCACGTTGTGTCATAGCCGCAGCACAGATTGTACCGACTACGCGCCAAAATTCTACATTCCTGAGAACGAACTCTGGTTTGATGCCCGTTTTAAAGACGAAGAAAAATTTGTACTCGAAGTCGAAACTTATGAATTCGAAAACATCGAAGAGCTGAAAAAGAAAAATAAAAACTCCCCATTCGTCGATAAACAGCGCTGGTTTCGCATAGAAAGATTTGTAAAAAAAGGACTGCCTCCAAATTTTGTCGAAAAAGAAGAACAAAAAGACAACCTTATAATAAAGTATGTTAATGGTTCGGTGGTACGGCAATATCTCGATCCGGAATTTGTCTTCGGCGGCCACGATCTCGTATACTCGTATATTCCAAAAAACGAAATATGGCTCGACAATAAAATGGAGCCGAAAGAACTGCCGCACATTCTTATTCACGAAGCCATCGAGCGAAAACTGATGGCTGAAGGAAAACCCTACGATACCGCCCACGAATACGCGAATACCTATGAACGCGATTCCCGCCGCGCCGCGGGCGGCATCTACCCCGGCGATCCAAGTTACCCGAGTGAATGGACTAAAGAATCAGTAATACAAAACTACTATGTCGCAGGAAATGAATGAAAATAAAATAAACGTCACGCCGTTCGAACAAAGTCCTGGTCTGTGCGGTCCGGCATCGTTAAAGATTCTTTTGTCGCATTTCGGAAAAGATTATTCCGAGGAACAGCTGACAAAACTCGCGAGCGCTACGACCGACGCAGGCACCGAACACGAAGGAATGATTCAAGCCGCGAAAGAAATCGGCGGCTTTGTGTTCGCGAAAGAAAACGGAACATTCAAAGAGCTTGAATGTTTCATCAAAGAAGAAAAACTGCCGATCGTGATCGGCTGGTTCGATAAAGACGGCGACCACTACAGCGTTCTTGTAAGTATTACCGACAAAAATCTTATTATCGTTGATCCCGCGACAAATGAACCCGAACGCTGGCTTGATAGAGAAACGTTTGAAAATATTTGGTTCGATTTTGTCGGCGCCGACAATCATACCGTCTCCTGGGGCTGGTATATGGTAGTAACCTTCGAAAAAAAGAAATTCAAAGTAGACGGCGGTTACTATTACTAAAGTACAAAGTACTAAAAAGGCGAAATTCAAAAAACACCGTTTCAAAACGGTGTTTTTTGATATGTACCCACAAAGTGGGCAGGGTGGGACTTGAACCCACAAGCCTTACGGCACAAGGTCCTAAACCTTGCGTGTCTGCCAATTTCACCACCTGCCCTTAAATTCCTTATAAATACTACGACAAAACCTAGTTTACCGCCAAAACAGACAATTGACAAATCAATAGAAATATGGTAGATTTACGGCACTGAACAGTGTCGACTGTTCGTTCACAAGTTTATAAAGCAAGTGACAGACCGCTGAGGTTTGCCACGTGATAAGAGTAATTATGAAAACCCAAAAACTCATCATATTGTTATCTCTAATCGTAGTGATCGCAGTAGTAACTGGAGAGATTTTACTAGGATCAACAAGTAAAGCACTTGGCGCGATCTTAGCTCTTATAGCTCTGGTGGGACTATGGCTTCTCCACGATCTGAGAAACATTCCAGCGAAACCAGCAACCGCAGCTCTCGTAACGTTCTATGGAGACCCTGAACGGGCCCAGAAAGTGAAAAAGAGAGGGCTACGCCTCTTTTTCTTAAGAGGAATTCTTTACGACTACATCCCAATTGAAGTCGAAAAACAAAATATCGACATTATGGTCGAGGGAATGGTGCCGGGCGACCATGCGCCAATAAAAGTGATAGTAAGTCTTACCTACGTGCCAAACGAGAATTTATGGAGAAGTCTATGGGAGTTTCAGCTAACAGGCGGTAAAAAAGGGGTGGAAGACATCCTAAGGGGTCTTGTCCAAGAACGAATTAGTTTTTGGATTCAAGCTGATGGAGAAGGACCAAAAACCGGACTCGATGCTCTGAAATCAAGAGAAGACGCGGTCGCGGTCCTTGTGAAAAGAATTCTCGGAGAAAAACTCTCCAAGATTCCTTCCGACATTCCAACACCGATTCTTTTCAAATACTTCGACAAAATTCCTCCCAACGAATATGAGAAGAAACAATTTGGAGAAAATTGGTCGAAGGTAAAGGAAGAATTAGACAATGATCTTAAAAAACTTCCTGACCTTATAAAGATCTTAGAGGAAAGAAAAAAAGTAATTGAAATCGTAAAAAAGGGTGAAGGGTCAGAGGAGATCCCCGGCTTCGGAGTGGTTCTAAAACGGCTCAATGTCAAAATCGAAGGAACCGGAAAATGGATAGAATCCGCTCAGAATGTAGCGAAAGAAAAAATGGACAGCGAAGCGGAAGCAATCGAAAGAGATTTAATTATCGAGAGCTTCAAAAAGGTCAAGAGACTCGATCCGACTGCGACTTTCGACAAAACGACAGCGCGGTTTCAGGCAGATAGAGGCAAGATTCCTGGAAAATTAGATGTTGAAGAAATCAACATTAATATCACGGGAATTAGCGATCAGGACAAAAGACTTGTCGGTCAGATCGCTGGAGCATTTACCGCTTACGATCACCTAAAAAGAAAAGTCGGTGGTCAGCAACAGAAAGGAGGTGGTAACGTATGACAAACGGAGAAACGTCGGGTGAGACATCAAAAACACCAAACAACAAACCGTTCTCTGATAAAACTCATACGACACTTCTAGTAATATTCCTATGTATGGGCATCGCGGGATTTCTGCTGTTCGTCATACCAACAAAGGTTAAAAATAAAGAAACAGAAAAGTCGGTATCGACAACATCTATTACGGAAAGACCCCCACTCTCATCCGAAGGATGCGCCCCAACCCCAGTGTCACCAAAAGCGAAAAAGATTCTGGAAACCAAAGTAACGCTCCTGGGAGAAAATCAGAAAACAAGGTGGAACAAAGATGTTCCTCCACGAACTGATTATTTTTTCTGGGGACCAGAGGGAACAAAGGTGGAATTCGAGGATGGAACGATATGGAACATCAACGACTGCTTTGGTGAAAGACGGCCCGTTGTGAGGTTTTGGGGACCAACTGGAAAGAAAGTAACGATTGCGGCATATATGTACTAGGGTTTAGATAATAAGATCTAAACCAAAACCCTCGCCATTAGTGGCGAGGGTTTTTGATTTCTAAAACACAAAATTAAATTCCTCCAACAATTCCCTTAATGCCGTAAACAATAGTCTGAGCAAGAACCGCTACGCCAACAGCAACCGCCGCGTAGATAATCATTGTCTTCGCCTTCTTGAGTTTCTCTTCGTCTCCCGTTGCCCCAAGGTAAAGAAAGGCTGCGTAAATAATGAAACCAACCGCAACAACAAGAAGAACTGAAAACGCGAAGTTGTTGATTCTTTGAATCTTCGTAAGACACGTCGCTAAGGTTGTGCAAGCCGCGACAGGAGTTGTCTCGTTCTCGGGAGAAGCTTGAGCGAACACCGCAAGCGGTAATGCGGTCGAAGCCCCTAAAGCAATCCCTAAAAGTTTCGATTTAATAGTGTTCATAAATGATTAGGGTAGTAAAAACGACCTTTTAAGTCTCTAGTAATAAGTATAGAAAAATTAAAAGATTTTTCAACTCCTACAATCTAGAGCTTGAGTATTGCCATCAAAAATGTCGTTGAAAAGCATCCTGATATCAACGACCCCTGCGATAAGAAGCACAATAATATAACCTAGAACGCTGTACACGATAGTTTTTTTGCCGACCGCAAACGCCTCTGGATCACCGGCCGCCGTAAGCATGCGAAATGCCCCATAAAGAATCATGGTCACAACAATAATTGGTGCGATCTGAAACGCAAAAACATTAGCTATATGGTCTATAAAACAAAGCAAATCTTCGTTCTCGGTCGGGGACTTAAATTCTATAATCGAGTCTGCGCTTGGATCCCCAGGAGCTCGTCCACTCCCTGGCTGATCACTTCCGCTTCCTACAGCAAAAACCCTACGCAAAGAAAACGGCAAAAGAGAAACCTGAAGTAAAAAGTAAGTAATATGTTTCACTAAAGCGTTGGAACACAGGTTAATTTAGTCCACGGCTCGATATCCCCGCCGGACAAAATCCTGATGATAAAACGAACAATAAGTCCCGAACCGAAAATAATAAGCACTCCAAAAACTGCCGCCTTGATTGCGGATTTTCCCGTTTGCACATTCGCAGGCTCCCCCGCCGCGACCATAATCCTGGCCCCGCCATAAACCATCGCCGCAACCGCGAGAATAAGTGAAAGCGTGATAAGAAAATTGAAAACGTTTTCACCGAGTTGTAAAAGATGACAAAACGTATATTTTGTCGGATCACCATCTGGCGCGGTTGGAAGAAGAGTGGTTTGCGCGAGCGCTACCTGAACTCGATCAAAAAATGATAAGAGAAAGTTCATAATCGTGAAATGATAAGCGTTACTTCGTCCTCAGCTCTCCGCAGTGCGTCCTGAGCTTTCAGTTTACCTCCTATGACCAATTCTAACATATTCGTAAGCGCTCGCTCTGTTGCCGCGTTGTCACCCTGATACCAACTCTGTGCTGTAAGCGCCTGTTGGATAAACGCGCCTAAAAGCGGATCGTTTTGGTATTTTTGAAGTAAGATTCGAAGCGCCGGCGGCCGCTTGGTAAGCTGAAGATATTTTTCTGCTCCCGCTTCGCTTGTCGTCACGAATTTAATAAAATCCCACGCCGCCGCCGAGTTCGTGCTCTTAGCAGAAACCGTAAGGCCCCAATAATTCGCGTAATTGATAGCTCTCGCCGCTCCAGCTCGCTGAGGTACGGGCGCGATGCCAAAGTTCAAGAAAGGATTTTTCGCCTGTAAGTTCTCGATCTGGTAAGAATAATTAATCATCATCGCGGCTCGCTGACTCACAAATTCATCAACGGAATTTCCCATAGAATCATTCCACGTATAGTAAAGTCCCCGTGGTGAGCTGAATTGAGTGTAAAAATTAAGTCCAGAAAGTCCCACGTCGCTGTCAAACGTTGCTTGTCCGCGCGATACATCGCTCATCGTCGCTCCGTATTGCATCATAAGAAGACCGACAATATCAGTCGCTCGGTTGACGCTCTTGGGAGTTCCGCCAATCGCCGCTCCGGTTTTCGAAAGTACCCCGCCCGCGCCAAATTCTCGAACCCGAGTCGCGTAAAGTTTGAACTCATCCCACGTCTTCGGAGGAAAAACAATTTGTTTGTTATTGAAAGTATCTTTGTTGTAATAAAGCGCGAGCGTATCAACCGAAAGCGGCAGCGCGTGCACTTGCCCGTTATAGACAAAATCACTCGCGACAACTTCTGGATATAAAACATCAAGCCGGCTTGGAGGAAACGCCTGGGCAGTAAGAGGAACAACTTTATTCGTGTAGCGAGGCAGCCACGAATTCTGAATCATAAAAATATCCGGACCCTCATCAATCGCGAGCGCGTTTATAAGATCATTCTCGTATGCCGAGGAAGAAAGTTCGCGATAGGTAATACTGACCCCCGGATGTTCTTCGATGTAGTCGGAAATAAGATCATCCCATGTACTCCGCGTATCGAAGACTCCCCAGAAAGTAAGTTGCGCTCGTTCTGCCGCCGGATCGCGCCCGCCGGGAAGAACGCCTAAGAATACGAGTATGAAAAAAACGACAATTATCCCGGCGCCGCCAAGAATAATAAGTTGGTTATGAGTGAAACCGTTTGAATATTTTTTTAGAGACATATAACGCCTGCGATCTTATCCCCTGGATTAAGCCGCATAATTCGTACGCCCTGTGCCGCCCGTCCTGTTTTGCGGATGCTCCCGAGCGACGTTCGAAGAATCTGGCCTTTCGTAGAGATCGAGAGTAATTCTTCCTCGTCGGTTAAAACTGTAAGCGCGACAAGACTTCCTGTCTTCTTCGTAACCTCCGCTGTCTTAATGCCCTTGCCGCCACGGTTCTGCACCTTGTACTGGGTAAGCGGAGTTGTTTTGGCATAACCATTGTCCATCACCGCAAGAAGCAAATTGCTCTTATACGAAGTATCAACAAGATCAAATGAAATCACCGTATCATCCTTGTGGAGTGTAATGCCTCGGACCCCCGCGGCTGTCCGTCCCATCGGACGCGCTTGTGATTCTTTAAATCGAATCGATTGGCCAAATTTGGTACCGATCATAATTTCTTGTTTGCCATCCGAAAGTTTCACCCATTTAAGCAAATCCCCCTTTCGCAAACCAAGAGCGATAAGACCATTCGCGCGAATATTTGCAAAGTCCTGGAGTTTCGTCTTCTTAATCATACCAAGCGATGTCACCATCACCAAGTAGCTCGAGGGATTAATCGACTTCGCCGCGTAGGTAATGATCGCGCTGATATTCTCCTGCACGGGAATGTTTAAGAAATTATGAACAGCTTTCCCTTTTGATGTTCTGCTTCCAACAGGAATGTTGTAAACCTTAGATTTAAATACTCGTCCGTGATCCGTGAAGAAAAGAATATCGTCATGCGTATCAGCCGAAACAAAATACGCCAGAAAATCTTCCTCGCCGACGTCCGATCCGATAAGTCCCTTACCACCACGTTTCTGGCTCTTGAATGTTTTTGGTGGTACTCGTTTGATGTAACCGTTCTGCGAAAGCGTGATCACAACCTCTTCTTGTGGAACAAGATCTTCTTCTTGAAATTCCTTAAGTCCGCCTGAGTGCAGTTTAGTCTTTCGCTCGTCCGCGAAAGACGTAAGTCCGGTAAGTTCGTCTTTAATAGTGCTCAGGATTCTCTGCGGGCTTGAAAGCAACGCCTCAAGATCTTTGATAAGTTTGCGCTTTTCTTTAAGTTCATCTTCAATCTTTTGCCGCTCGAGTGCCGCAAGTGCCTGAAGCCGCATCTCCAAAATCGCTGTTGCCTGAAGGTCGCTCAACTTAAAGCTCTTCATCAAGTTTGTATGCGCTTCGTCTTTATCGGCGGATTTTTTGATAGTCGCGATGATCTTATCAATAACCGAAAGTGCCTTCGCTAAGCCCTCGAGAATATGTTCGCGATCCTTCGCAACCTTCAGATCAAATTCAGCACGTCGCCGCACAACTTCCTTGCGGTGTTCAATGTAATAAAAAATAACATCCTTAAGTGAAAGCACCTGCGGCTTCAAGCCATCAACAAGCGCCACCATATTAAGATGGAAGTCCTTCTGAAGATCAGTGTGTTGCCACAGCTGGTTTAAGATTTTTTGCGGTGCCGCGTCGGTCTTAAGTTCTATAACAATTCGCAATCCTTCGCGGTCTGATTCATCGCGAACATCACGAATGCCCTCAATTCGTTTCTCCTGAACAAGTTCCGCGATCTTGATAATAAGTTCCGCTTTATTGACCTGATACGGAATTTCAGTGATGACAATATCAAATTGATCACGGCCACTACCACCCTTGCGTTCGACAATCTCAGCAAGGGCT
>Ga0155595_123_pt1 | contig 9798 bp, 10 predicted proteins | sample RifCSPhighO2_12_FD_107252 | JGI IMG/M metagenome (GOLD analysis project Ga0155595, IMG submission 107252) | Candidatus Colwellbacteria bacterium RIFCSPHIGHO2_12_FULL_44_17
AAGCGTTCGTCCGGAACTCGCCGAAGGGTGCATCTGTATTTTTTCCTTCGATTCCGATAAATATGAGTCAATCCGCCGATATTGAATCTTTTCTTTATCGTCCCACCCCCAACTCGAACCCTTAGGAACTCGAAACCCCGAATGATTCATCACGATATGCAGCTCCCCATCCGGTTTCAAAACTCGTTTGCACTCATTCAAAACATCCTGCACGTTTTCAATATTCTGAAGCGCCAAAATTAATGTAATCGCATTCACACTCCGCTCCGGCACAAACGAAAGCCGATCTGCCGCCGCGAGATAATAGGTAATCGTTTTCGGCGAATTTTTCTTCGCAATCGCGATAAGCTCTTTTGAAATATCCGCGCCAATCACCCGCGCTCCCTTTTTCGCGAACTCTCGGCTAAAAAATCCCTGCCCGCAAGCTAGGTCCAAAACAATTCCACCTTTCTTAAGTTCCATGAGCCGAATCAAATTCGGTAAAATCAAATCTTTCTGGTATGTCCCCTCGCCCTCAAGAAGCGTGTCGTACCACCCAGCAACTTTATCCCATGATGTTTTTGCTCCGCCGACTGACGGTCCACTAGCTGGCAGTTTTTTCTTTTCCATCTCTTTGTTCATTATAGTTTAACTTCATATAAAACTTCATAATCCGCGCCTTGAGGAGACAAATGTGATTCCACCAGTACGAACGATGTTACATACTCTTCCCACATAACCCGCTCGTCAAGTTTTTTAATCGGAAACGAAGAAAATGTCTCGGGTCGAAACCGCGCGAGCGTCAAATGCAGTCGAAACGGTTTTTCATCAATCGGAAGGGCGAGACATTCCTCGATCGCTGTCTTAAGCTCAATAATCGACTGCGGCGACTTTCCTTCTGCCCAAATCAAACGCGGCTCGCGAGAATTCGGCCCATATGCCACATGTTCCAAGAGAAAAGAAAACTGCGGCAAGGTCCCCCGTAAATTTTCAAGAAGCCGCGCTACTTCATTTGGATCTCGTTCTTCCCACGGCGGCACAAGTGTAATATGTAAATTTTTCCCAGAAAGCCACCGCACCGGAAGTTTCTGAAAACCACCTTCCCACCCTAAAATCTCCTTCTGTAGTTCAGATGAAATAGGAACCGCCACAAAAACTCGTGCCATAGATAGATTGATTATAACGACTGTTTAAGAAAATAAGAAAACCGCGTCGTAAGGTAAAAACGCGGTTCTCCAGCGCCATCGTGTTAACGCTCAAAAAGTACTAGAAAAAATGGCTCTTATCAAGAATCACGTCAACATTCCAGCCGCCAATGAGTCGCGGTCTCTCAATTCTCACAACGTAATGAGCAGGAAGCTTCTCAAATTCATCTCTCAATATAGTAAGCATCGAAGAAACAACCTTTTCCCAATATGGGAACCAATCATTTACAGTAAGAGATACTATCATCATTCCTTCTCCTCTCAGCGCAGAGGTGAGGTAAACTTTCATAAATTCAAGGGCCTTCCACCAAGGTAACTTACTTGCCGCTTCTCGAGCAGCTCTAACAGCTATCTCGGCGTCTTCAATCAAAAAGCTGTGCAGACCGACATCTGGAGTAAAATAAAAAACGGATAGAGATTCTTTCATAAAAGTACTGCTAAAAAATTGATAAGGTACGACCTTTAAGAAACCGCGCCTAGCATAGAACAAAAACAGATTGCTTGCAAGACTTACAGAAATGTGGTGATATCGAGATAGTAAAATAGTTCCGAAACAAAACTACTATCCCTGAAAGGAGGGATGCTCTATGGCAGCCGTAGCCATCAAACAGTGCAAGCGATGCGGCAAGGTTTCATCGTCCATCAATTCAAAATGGACTTGGGTCAGTCCGGAATTCCTCGATAAGGCAAAGGCGTCTCCACACGCTTACACCTACGAGGAAGTGGACGAAGCCCATGAAAATTGCGACTTCCCTGTGGTGAGTTTATCGAATCCACCAAAGGAGTCGCCAAGCGAAACATAGCGTCATAACGCCGCCGCATCCACCACCCGCTTCGCCAAACAAGGCGAGCCTCAAATCCCAAAGCCAAACACGTTACACCGGCTTTGGGATTATTTTTCAAAAAAATAAGCGCCGACTACATAGTCGGCGCAAACAGAACAACAACCTACTTTTTCCGTACCTGCCATGGCGGTATAAGATACGTTTCTCCAAATTCAAACTCCGCTTGATTGATCCCCCGAATACCCTCCAATTCCACCTTAAGTGATTTGAAAAGATCATGAAAAAAAAGCTCAGATGGTTCATCTTTGTAGCGCACAGGAAACAAGGCAATGAGACGATTGGAAGACGGATGAAAGTTAATCTGGGCACGCGGATGTTTCCGGACAATCCTCAACCTTGAAGGTTGTCCGTTAAATTCCGAACGATCATCAAGTTTGTCTTGAACTGAATAAACGGCGCCCTTAAGCTTATTCCGAAAAACCATTAAGGGATAAAGGCGAGGTTCCCGAACAAGACGGATGGAACACGAAAGTACTTGTGACATAGAAGAAATTTAAAGTTGTTAAGTGACAAAAAAGACCTTTGAAATCTCAGTAAGATTCCACGATTGGAATACCACAGGAAGCTAAAAATAGCAACAAAAGCGAAAACTCGTGGTACAGTAAAGTAGTTCCTTCAACTACCCAAAAAGGAGGTGCGTTATGAAAACAAAAGTTTTCGAATGCCGCTTCTGTGGAAAGGTGCGTACACGCGACGCTCCTCCAACATGGTGGGTCGCTATCGACCCGATTTTACTCGTTATGATGAAGCTCCGCCCTGAGCTTTATCAATTTAAGAAGACAACATGTACTGGTTGTCTTCTGAAACTCAAGTACGAAGAAATCGAACCACAACCACCACTGAGGAGTAAGCAACAATGCGTCGCCGAATCCGCAACCTGACCACAGCCGTCAAACCCGAAGCATTCGTTCTTTTTATTGTATTCCACACCGCTTCGGGTTTTTCTTTTACTTCGCCGTAACTTTTAGTAAAGGCAAGTCTCTTCATTGACAAAAAATCCATTTATGGCGCATTATTAGACGTCTCCAAAAGACATATCAAAGGTCTCGTAGAACCTTAACAGCTTAATAAAGTACCTATGAATAAAGACAAACAAACCAAGGCGTTTCAAGAATTACTTGGCGCAATCTCCCGGGCCCATGGAATCACCCAGAACATGAAATCTCTCACGATATGCAAAGATGCGTACAATGAAAATCTCGCAAGTTTCGACGCCCCAAATAAACCAAATCACATACTGGTCAACTACCTTCTCCGGGAAAGAGCCCCAAAAACAAACAGAGAAGATATCGACCTCTATGGAGAAGATATGGGTCTTTCGCTTTTTAAATGGCACTTCAACCTCCTCGTAATGGGCATCGGAAACTACCCAATGACCGATCCGGTTCTCATCGAAGATGAAATAAGAAAGATCAAAAAACTTACTAAGGAGAGAAAGGAGAAGGAGGATCTTGCCCTCTTAAAAAAGAAGTGGGAAAAGAAAAAGAAAAAAAGAGTAAGCAAAGAAATAAGGCGACTATGGGGAGATGATCGTTTTCACCACCTACACGGAAGCGGTATAGGGCTTTGGTAAGAAGAACCGCCGAGTCAAAATCGGCGGTCTTTTTGTTTTAAAAACTTATTTCCCCTGTGAGAAATTCCTGACGTTGTTAATCGTTCCGTTCGCGATGTAATACCGGTTTCCCTCATCATCTTTTAAAACTGTTGATCGCATCGTCACCCGATAAACAATTCCTTCAAAGTCTCCTATTTTTACCCGATCCCCAATCGAATACTGGTGTTCGAAAAAAATAAAAAGCCCTGAAAGAAAATCTTTGATAAGCGATTGTGCCCCAAAACCAAGCGCGACACCAAGAATTCCCGCACCCGCGAGAATCGGCTTCGCGTCAACCCCAAAAAAGCCCAAAACAACAATAAGAAGAACAATGTAGATAAGAATCCTCCCTGTTGCGATAAGAAGGCTCGCGAATGTTTTTGCCCTCCGCGCCCGAATTGTCTGTGAAGCTTCTTTCGTTCGATATCGCGCCCTGACTGCCTTCACGACAACCCATTTCAAGAAAAATTGTCCGAAAAAAAGAAGGATAACAACTAAAAGAAGATCATTCTGGTACTCACGAAGGAAATTTAAGGAAGTCTCAAGAGAAAAATTCATCTTTTTTTATTGTAACACAATCCCTCTGAATAAAGTTTCTTATAAAGGAAACAGTGATTAAAGAAAAAGAAGAACAGCTGGTTACATATACGTAACCAGCCGTTATCTTTTGTAAGTATCACGTCACTTATTTTTTCAAACCCATTTTAACAAGCCGTTTTTCTTCATTCACATCGAGAATTCGTTTGCGGATACGCACATTTTTCGGCGTCACCTCAACAAGTTCATCGTCCCCGATATATTCAAGCGCCGCCTCAAGTCCCATTATATGAGGCGTATCAAAGTGTTCCGCCGATCCGTCGTTTTTAGAACGCATATTCGAAAGTTCCTTTGTTCTGCAGACATTCACCGGAATATCGTTTTCACGCGAGTTCTGTCCGACAACCTGGCCTTTATAAACCTGAACACCGGGCCCCACAAACATCGTCCCCCGATCCTGAACATTCAAGAGCCCATACAAAGCAGTTACGCCAGTTTCGTGCGCGACAAGCGATCCCTGCGATCGCTCGCGCCACTCGCCGATATCGCGCTTATAGCCGTGAAACGTCGTATTCATAATCCCCAATCCTTTCGTATCAGTCATAAATTCCGTGTGATACCCGAAAAGTCCGCGTGTCGGAATAATAAATTCTAAGAACGTAATACCCGCGTCGCTTTCCATAGTCCGCATCTCCCCGTGTCGGCTTCCCAACTTCTGAATAATGGCACCCGCGTACGCGTCCGGAACTTCAATAAAAACTTGTTCGTGTGGAGCTAAAGTTTCTCTATTCACTTCCTTCATAATTACCTGCGGTCGTGAAACCTGGAATTCGTATCCTTCACGCCGGAGCCGTTCAATAAGAATAGCAAGATGCAGTTCTCCTCGTCCCGAAACAATCCATCCACCTTCCTCAGCCTCGTGAACCCGTAAAGCAACGTCTGCCTCGAGCTCTTTATACAACCGCTCGCGAATTTGCCGTGATGTCGTAAATTCCCCTTCCCGTCCGGCAACCGGAGAATCATTAACACTAAACGTCATCTTGATTGTCGGTTCTTCAATTTGTAAAAGCGGAAGCGCGACTGGAGTAATCGAATCAGCAATCGTTTCCCCGACAGTTACTTCGGGAATTCCAGAAAGAGCGGCAATATCCCCGCATTCAACTTCTTTCGCGTCCGGCCGCTCAAGCCCTTCAAAACTCATAAGTGAGACAAGACGATACTTTTTCTGAACACCGTCGCGGTTGATGTGAACAATATCCTGCCCAACCTTCAACGATCCGGCATACACGCGTCCGATTGCGATGCGTCCCTTAAAATCATTCGCCGAGATAGAACTGACAAGCATCTGAAGTGGTTTATCTGCCGCAACGTTTGGTGCGGGGATATGTTTCACAATCGCGTCAAAAATCGGCGTAATATCTTTCATTTTTGAAAGATCCGCTTCCAAACCAGCCAAGCCCTGCTTCGAGGAAGCATAAATAATCGGAAAGTTAAGTGTTTCATCCGGTGCCCCCAATTCCACAAAAAGATCAAAAGTTTTATTAAGCGCGAAATCCGGTCGTGCGTCTGGTTTGTCGATTTTATTAATAACAACAATAATCTTGTGCCGCATCTCGAGCGCCTTTTTCAAAACGAATCGCGTCTGCGGCATCGGTCCCTCTTTCGCGTCGATAAGTAACAAGCAACCATCCGCCATCGAAAGCACGCGCTCAACTTCGCCTCCGAAATCAGCGTGCCCCGGCGTATCGATGATATTAATTTTCATATCATTAAAACGTACCGAAGCGTTTTTTGAAAAAATCGTAATCCCCCGCTCTTTCTCAAGTTCGTTCGAATCCATAATAAGATCTTGCGGAGCAAGATCCTTTGAAAGCTTGGTTTTTGACTGCCGCAAAAGTGCGTCAACCAAAGTCGTCTTTCCATGGTCAACGTGCGCGATTATGGCAATGTTACGAATATTATTCATAGATAAAAAAATCTGCCCGATAAGGCAGAAAACAAGCCTCTATCGCAGATAGAATAACAGTTTTAGTCACATTTTGCAAATAAAACCCGCGCCAAGCGCGGGGTGTATAAATTCTCACTGCTACGGCGAATATTGTAGAAGCTACCAACTCGCCCCTTCTCAAGGTCGAAAAAGAAAGGGTGCGTTGCCTTATTTTTCGACAACATCCAGCAATACATCGCCGCAACGGAAAAAATTCAAAAGAACATTATACTAGAGATATACTATAGATTGTCTAATTTTTCCAATGAATCGAAACGTAGGTCGCAACCTCACTCATCTTAAGCGGCGAAGTACTGTTACCCGTCCTAATATAAAACTCCTCAGTGTTATCAAATTTGAGATACACCGGTTTTGTGCTTGGCCGAACATCGATAAGGCAGATTTCTTTATCATCAACCAATTCAAAACGAAGTTGAACAAAATGGCGAAACTGAGCGCCAAGCGTTGTGTTAAAAACTTGATTGAAATGATTTTCAAAACTATCAGAATTCCGTTTCGGAAGCGTTTTGTAATCGTGTTCAAGACCCAAAACCTCGCCCGTATCGGAAACGCCGATAACAACAACGCCCCCATTCGTGTTGAGAAATCCCGCGACGGTCTTCATAACAACCCGTTCAAGCTCCAAACTCGTAATCGCCTTCCGAATATCCCACCGAAACGTTGACTTGAATTCGACAAGTTCATTCTCCCGCCCCTTAAGAAGCGAGGTAAAATCCTTTTCACGTATTTGTTGTAAAGAAGAAACAGGGATATCGCGAATAAGGTTTTCAAAAATAGTAACGTAGAATCGAGGGTTGCTTATCTCCTCTATCACGATTTTATCGTGAGAGTTAAAACTCTCAAGCATGATTGTCCCGTAATTCAGTTTGCGCTCAAGAAAATCCTGGGAAAACGAAATAAATCTAATCGAATCAAGAAGATAAACCTTTTCTTCGCGCTTCCAAAGGCCCCTACGAAAAACAAGTTCCCGCTGGCGAATCTCATAATGTTCTCGCGTCCACTGAACAAGCGCGACAAAACTGATAATCGCCTGCAGAATAAGAATAAGAAGCGCCGCGAGAACTTCGTATGAAAGAACCTGAAGAAATGCCACGCGCCCGAAAAGTTCTTCATAATCGACAAAAAGAATGCTGATAAAGAAAAGGGCGATGAGAACAATATCAATTGAAATAATACTGCGGACAAGCGCGGCGGGACTTTTGCGAAATATGATTGGATATTCGATCGCCATGGTTAGAAGGCCAAGAAACTCCCCAGCTGTTAAGTATTCTTTTTAAACTCCTCGACCATCGGAATCACTTCTGGATCAAACCCATACTCTTTCGCAAGATAATAAGAAACCCAATCCGAAAAAATAAGGGAAGAAAAAATTTTATGAAAAGGGTTCACGCCAGCAATATCTAAAACCTGAACACGTAACCCCCGATCCTTAAAAAGCCTCTCCGTAAGTTCCATCCGTTTTAAAATCCGTGGATCATCGTTCTTATCTTTCAAGAAAACAAAATAAAACTTGCTCGACAAATCTTTCGTCGCCTCTTTCACGTCAAACCCCGTCATTTCATTGTGATTCAATTCTGGAAAAACATTAAAGAACGCCGGAGTTTTTCCTGTCTCGTTAAATTTTATTTTCCAGTTATACGCAATGGCGCTATTCACCCGTGACGAATAAATAATCGGCACAAATCCCTTAAGCTGTTCCGCAAGACATTTTCCCATCTCCTCGTATTCTTCTGGTTTCAAAATTGCCGTAAGTTTTCCAAGTTCTTGAAACGCGTCCTCTTCGTGAAGAAGGTGTAAAAGCGCCCGCGTCACATATCCTAGTCCAAGCCGCGGTTGAAGATGTTCGTCAGGAAGTTCGACATAAGGAACCTTTTCTTTCTTTGCTTCCTCCAAAAGTTCTCCGCCGGTCGCAAGAACCGCCATCGCGTAGCCGCGTCTCAATGCCTCGCGGAATCCATCAAGCACCTCGGCGGTATTTCCTGAATACGAATCAAAAATCAAAAGACTTTTTTCAAAATCATCCCTCGAAAGCGCCGGCAACCCATAATCTTTATGAACCGTAAGCCGTATATACGGATTCCAAACCCTAAGAAGATCCGCCGCAAGATGCGACCCACCCATGCCACAAATAACGTACCGATCATAACGGCCAAGTTTCGCCCCGTTCTGAATCTCGGGTTCGTACGAAAATTGCTCCGCGAAATTTCGGATCGCTTCGTCAATCATTGCCTTTATTTTACCTCAAACTCACCACTAATTCATCTTTTGAGAATTTTTTAAGAGATGCCTCCCGCAGTTCCGACAAGCTCGGTTTTCCGACCTCCGAAGGAGCGTCGGAATTGTCGGAACGAGGGCGGAGGCTGTGATTTATCGCTGGAGTAAATCAACAGCCGGTATTGAGTAAAACATTCTCAAAAGGTAAACCTCCTCTTCTTGTCTGCCGCCCGCACCCGCGCCTCCGCGAGTTGAAGCGCCGCCTGTCTCGGATGAATACCCTTTGTAAGACTCGACTGCACAACTGCTCGCGTTGAAGCACTCACCTTTTCTTCAACGAGCTGAAACATCTTTGGAGCACTAAATCCTTTATGTTCCGCGTATGAAGAAATCACCCCGCCCGCGTTCGCGACAAAATCGGGTACGATCATAATTCCTCGTTTAAAAAGCTCTTCTTCAACATCCTCCCGCATCGGAATATTCGCCCCCTCAACAATAAGTTTCGCTTTAATCGAATCTTTATTTGAATCATTGATAACATCGGTAACGCTCGCGGGAATAAGAATATCAACCGGCAAGCCAAAAATAGTTTCGCGCGAAAGAGCTTCCGCTCCGCGGTACTCGCTAACCGGTTTTCTCTGCGCCTTAACTTTCGAAAGCTCCACGCACTCCAAACCGCGTTCCAAGTATGTTGTTCCCCGACTGTCAGAAACCGCGACAATTTTAGCACCCATCTCCTCTAAAAATTTGCACGTGAAACTCCCAACGTTCCCGTATCCCTCAATCGCGACAGTCGCGCCTTTAATAGTAAAACCAATTGCCCGTGCCGCGATCGCCGCCGCTTGCGCAACACCAAATCCGGTACTCCCAAGTTCATGTGGTAATCCGCCCATCCGCTTCGGCTTTCCCGTCGCTACCTTCTTATTCTTAACAGCAGTAACAAACCATGCCATCTCCCGTTCGCCGGTATTCACATCCGGCCCCGCGATATAGTGCGTACCTAAAAATGGTTTAATCGCTCGCGCAAAACTTTCAAGAACTTTTTTCTTCTCTACATCACTCTTTCCTGTGTACACGATTCCCCCCTTCGCACCGCCAAACAGAATCCCCGCGAGCGCGTTTTTATAGGTCATGGTCCGCGCCAAGCGAAAAACTTCTTCTTGAGTTACATTCGGTGTCATCCGAATCCCGCCTTTCCCGACGCCAAGCGCCGTATTATCAATGACTAGAAACGCCTCAAAACCAAGTTTCGAATCGTAAACGTGAACAACTTGTTCTGGTCCAAGTGTATCGTGGTGCATTAGTGTAGTAATAAATAAGTCCCCAAAAACTATTAAGGACGTTTCTTAGTGTACATCGAGAAACAAATCTCTGCACAAGTAAAAGTTCTCCACACCCGTCCGTAGCTTTATGCGA
>Ga0155595_127_pt1 | contig 9597 bp, 6 predicted proteins | sample RifCSPhighO2_12_FD_107252 | JGI IMG/M metagenome (GOLD analysis project Ga0155595, IMG submission 107252) | Candidatus Colwellbacteria bacterium RIFCSPHIGHO2_12_FULL_44_17
GGTCAAGCTTGGGGGTCTTTTGAGTAGCAATATTCGAAAGGCTCACCGAGTTAAGCCCTCGTCAATGTCAGCGGTAACTATAACCGTTCTAAGGTGGAATGCCTGCCTTAGTAAAATTCGGCTATATGCTGGAATAACTGGAGAATCCGAAGCTACTATGGTAAGATACGTCCATAGGTGGATGAAACAAAACAATAGTAAAAAAGCTCTCGGTGCAGTCAATCAGCAGGAAAGACTTAAACTCGAAAATTGGATCTGTGGCTTTGTAGATGGAGAAGGATGCTTCTCGGTTAGTGCGATTAGAAATAAAACTACAAAATCTGGAATTCAAATCTTCCCTGAGTTTGTTGTAACACAAGGCGCAAAAAGTTTATTGGCGCTCGAAGAAATTAAAAACTTTTTCAAGTGTGGCAATATCTTTGTGAATAAACGTTACGACAATCACAACGAACATCTTTACCGATATTGCGTGCGATCTGTGAAGGAATTGAAGGAAAAGATTATTCCCTTCTTCGAAGAAAATAATCTGAAAACATACAAACAGAAAGATTTCCTTCTCTTCAAAAAGATCGTTAACGAAATGGTTAAAAAATACCATCTCACGCAAGAAGGTAGAAAAAAGATTTTAGGAATAGCAGGAAAGATGAATCGAAACAAAAAACGAGTATAAGAATCCTCAGAGACTATATGCCGAATCCTTCGACAAGCTCAGGATTAGTCCCGAGCGAAGCCGAGAGAAAGATATAGTCCGATCTCTCTGGCGACAGAGAGGATCTCTAGAGTGTTACTAGAGTGATAACGAAATGAGCGCAATTCCTTTCCGGGTAAGTTCCGGAGCGCACGAATGGCATAACGACTGGAGAACTGTCTCAAGGAGACGCTCGGTGAAAATGCGATTCCCGTGAAGACGCGGGGTACCTGCAGCGGGACGAAAAGACCCCGGAAGCTTTACTATAACTTGGTATTGGCTTTAGAGTGCGGATGCGTAGCGTAGTGGGGAGGCGTCGATCTCTCGTTTTCGGACGGGAGGGAGCCGACAATGAAACACCCATCTTTCGTGTTTTAAATTCTAACTTCGACGGCAAAAACGGCGGAGGACAGTGCCTGGCGGGTAGTTTATTTGGGGCAAATTCCTCCTAAAGAGTAATGGAGGAGTCTATCAAGGTTGGCTTAGCGCGGATGGAAATCGCGCTGAAAGTGTAAAAGCATAAGCCAGCTTAACTGCGAGACTTACAAGTCGAGCAGATGCGAGAGCAGAGTTTAGTGACCCGACGATTCTTAATAGAAAGGTCGGAGACAACGGATAAAAGCTACTCCGGGGATAACAGGCTAGTGTGGTCCGAGAGTCCCTATCGACGACTACGCTCGGCACCTCGATGTCGGCTCGCCCTAGCGCGGGGCTGGAGAAGGTCCCAAGCGTGTGGCTGTTCGCCACTTAAAAGGGCACGTGAGCTGGGTTCAAACCGTCAACAAAAGAACCCTTAACGATAATCGAACACGGCGGCCTTCCTGAGTAATCAGGATTGAATAAGTTGACTCATATCGGTGAAGTCCTATCATTGAATAACAACCTGTCATATGATCGGATAATACCGAGGGAAGTCATACAGATGTTAAAGTCTTTTTCGTCCACTCAAAAAGCATATATAGCAGGTTTTCTAGACGCGGATGGTAGTATCTATGCGCGCGCGAAGCCAAATCATACCTATCGGTACGGATTTCAAATTGCGCTCTACGTAGTATTCTTCCAGTCCGCGAAAGATAAGGAAAACTTTATGCAAGTGTGCCGATTGATTGGATGTGGCCGCATACGGGAACGTAGCGATGGAATTCTAGAGTACGTCATTAACAAAACTGATAATATAAAAGAATTCTTGAAATGCGTTCAACCATATGTGGTGCTTAAGAAAAAACAAGTCGAATTGATGCTCCGCATCATCGATGTAAAGAAAAGAGGAAAAACAAAAAACGATTTCGAATCACTCTTAAAACTAGTCGATTCGTATCGGGAGTTGAATTACTCTAAGAAAAGAAAACATCGCGTATTGACCCCGTAGAGACTTAATCTTGAAAAAGATTAGATGGATGTTTATATCCATAAAACGTCAACCCCCATTGATTCATTGGGCTTGTCCTGAGCGAGCGCAACGAGTCGAAGGGTGGTGGTATAGTCCAAGCAATGAGTAATCATTGAGTTATTGCGTGAGACAGGTTGGTCTCTATCTGTTGCAGGCGATAAAAGATTGAGGGAAGTCGACCCTAGTAAAATTTTGCTACTTCTCGCAGTAATGCGGGATGACAATGCGGCTAATAACGGTGAAATCTTAGATTTTTCTAGTTCGTTGATAACCATAATTGAGTTAGTCCTCATAATTATGGTACAATTTACTTGAGGACCAGAAAATAATAAGACAATACCGTGGGAAGTCGATCTAAAATTGATCTAGCGTATATAGCAGGATTTCTCGATGGTGATGGCAGTCTTATGCTTCAACTTAAGAAGCGTAAGGATGGAAAGTTGAAATGGCGTTTTATGGGTACTATCTGTTTTTATCAAGATAGTCGCCATGAAAAGCCACTTTCCTGGATTCGTAAAGTTTTGAGTATTGGTTATTTATCAAAGCGCAATGACGGCATAAGTGAACTGCGTATCAACGGCTTTGCCCAAATTAGTGATATTCTAGAAAATTTACAGCCCTTCATTCAGTTCAAGAAGATTCAAGCCGCGGCTATGATTACCGCGATGAACATCTTATCGGAAAAAGCTGGTAGTAAATTGACTGAAAAAGACTTACGAAAACTTGTCGAATGTATGATGACTGTCCAAAACAGTAATTATATGGCCAAGAGAAAGAAGACGCGTAAAGAATTGTTAAAAATTTTAGATTTGACCCCGTAACGACTTGTTCCGTCGTTGTGACGGACGGACTTAAATAGTATCGGAAGGTACTGAGATTATCGAAGTACAGAACTATTTAGGTAATACGCCGACACCCCATGTGCCTACCTGCGGTAGGCAAGGGTGAAGATATAGTCTACGCTCCTAGTGATAGGGGAATACGTGACGAGAGGACCGGGTTGAACGAACCGCTGGTCTATCGGCTTTGCCACCAGGCGAAATGCCGAGTAGCTATGTTCGGACGGGATAAGCGCTGAAAGCATCTAAGTGCGAAGCCTCTCCCAAGATTAATCTTAGGCTCCTGGAAGATTACCAGGTTGATAGGCTCTAGGTGTAAGATCCGTAAGGATTTCAGCCAAGGAGTACTAATAAGCCGTACGAAACCAGTTACTTATATATGTATTTCAGAAATAAAAAATAAGGGTTTTTGTCTGCCAGTGTTTTATTTCAGTGTGACCCACCTCTTCCCATTCCGAACAGAGAAGTGAAAGCGCTGAGACCCGATGATAGTCTTAAGCGGCGAAAGTAGGATATGCTGGCATACAAAAGCTCTTAGATAAAAAGCTCCCCATAGTACGTGGGGAGTTCGTCTTTTAGATGTACTCTTGCTATACTTTTTTAAAATGAAAGTTTCACATCGGGTGAAAAAACAACTTGCCTATGGCTCCCTCGCAATCGTTATATTCTCAGGGCTTGTGGTTGGTTTCTACTATCGTTTCTTGATTCCTGAGCCAAGTTGTTTTGATAATCTTCAAAATCAGGACGAGACGGGTAATGACTGTGGCGGAATATGTATTGACTGCGAGTTGAAAAACATCAAGCCTATTGTTGTGATAAGAAAAGAAGTAGTTAAGGCGACCGCTTCAAAAACGTCGGTAGTTGTAGAAATAGAAAATCAGAATCAAAATTATGGAACGAGTGATATGTCGATTGTAATTAGGCTTCTCGATAGTGAGGGAAAGGAGATTGTGCGAAAAGAGCAAAGATCGTTTATTCTTCCGAAGGAAAAAAAGTATTTCGCCGAAGTTGGCTTGGATATCGTTTACTCAACAGTTAAAGAAGTACAAGTTGATATAGGTTCGTTTACGTGGGAAAAGAAAGAAAACGTTTCAACGCCGCAACTTACGATAAGAAATGCTGAAGTAAAAATCCAAGGAAAACAGGCGCTCATCGAAGGTATTGTTGAAAGTACGGGCGCCGAAAGCTTTGAGAAGGTAAATATTCTTGGTATAGTCCGCGGTAAGGACGGTACGATTCTCGGATTTTCAAAAACAGAACTGCATGGCATGACAGGTTTCAGTAATGCGCCGTTCAAAATATTTATGCCTGATCTTGGAAATAAAATAGGTGCGATTGTGAAAAATATGACGCAAGTTTTTGTCGAACCTATTAAGTAAGGTATGGAAACGTTAAAGAGGCTTGATTGGCCGTTAATCGGCGCAGTTGCTTTCCTTATAACTGCGGGCAGTGTTGTTTTTGCCTCGAGCGCTGAAGAACTTCTAGGAAGACAATTAACATGGCTCGCGATAGGAAGTGCCTGCGCAATAGGGCTAACACTCCTAAATCTTAAATCCCTTATTGGATATCGATGGGTAATCCTTGGTGTCTACGGAGGGGGCGTTCTGCTTCTTCTTGCAACGCAACTCTTCGGAACCGTAATCAACAACAGTAAAAGTTGGATTCTGATCGGTAATTATCAAATACAACCATCAGAATTTATGAAAGCCGCGCTTATTATATTGTTCGCGAGCTTTTTCGCGCGGCGGCACATCGGTATCGCGCGGATGAGTCATCTGCTTATTTCGTTTATTTACTTTGCGATCCCGGCGGCTCTCGTGTTTCTCGAGCCCGATCTTGGAACTACAATCCTGCTTTTTGGAATTTGGTTCAGCTTCCTTCTTGTAAGCGAAATACCCTGGCGGTATCTCTTAATTGGTCTTGTAATATTAATTCTTGTATCCACAGTATATTGGAATGTCGGACTCGCTGACTATCAAAAAGAACGCGTCCGCGGACTCTTTAATCCCGAATACGATCCGCTTGGTATTAATTACAGCGTGATTCAGTCAAAAATAGCGATCGGATCAGCAGGGTTTCTAGGAAAAGGATTCGAACAAGGCACGCAACTTCAATTAGGATTCCTGCCCGCCGCCCAAACAGATTTCGTATTCGCCTCCTTTGTCGAAGAATGGGGGATATTGGGCGGCATGCTTGTAATACTCGCTTTCCTGCTCATTATTATACGGATTGTTAGAATCGGAATGAGAAGCGATAATAACTTTTCTCGTCTATTTTGTCTTGGTTCCGCCGCGCTTTTTACTCTCCAATGCACGGTTAATCTTGGTTCAACACTAGGGTTTCTGCCTGTAATCGGGGTCAGTTTCCCTTTCCTTAGCTACGGCGGCTCAAACTTGTTGACGAACTTAGCGCTTGTCGGTATAATTCAGAATATCGCTGTGAGGGCGGATGTTTAGTGTTTCTCTGTAAAAAGAATCTCCTTCGAACGCACGATGTTACCATTCTCGAAAAGCGCGATCATCGGACTCGGTGCCGTCCTACTTGTTGTGGGAACTGAAGGTCTGATGTTTATAAAAACATTGGGGCCAGCCGAAAAAACAGAGGAGAAAGAAGTTACGATTGTAGAAGGAAACGGCGTAAGTGAAATCGCCACGATTTTAAAAGAAACGGGACTGATCCAATCTGAAAAAAGTTTCAAGATATATACAGGATTAAGCGGCGCTGCCCGAAATTTGAAACCCGGATTATATCTTATAGGGGGTGCGAGTATTCCGGAGATCGTCGGAATGTTGGAGGAGGGTCCCGTTGCTCGAGTCACAATTCCGGAAGGACTTTCATTGTATGAAATCGATGAACTGTTAAGCGAAGAAAAGGTTATTGTAAAAGGATCGCTTGTGGCACTTGATATGAAAGTGATAGAAGAGAAATATTGGTTCCTTGAAGGAGTAACTTCACTCGAAGGATATCTCTTTCCCGATACGTACGAATTTCTACGAGGAAGCGATCCAGAAAAAGTTGCAGAAAAGATGCTAGCTAATTTCGAGACTAAAGTAACCCCCCTCTTGCACAAAGATAATAAAAATGTTAAGAAGGAGGTCATTGTTGCTTCGCTCATAGAAAAAGAAGTTCCGCATCCCGAGGATCGAAGCATAGTAGCAGGCATCATCTATAAAAGGCTTGCAGCCGATATTCCGCTTCAGATTGACGCGTCAGTCTGTTATGCGGAAAAACAAGCAGGATGCGTGCCGAGAAAAGAGGATTTAAGCATTGATTCCCCGTACAATACGTACAAGTATTACGGCCTCCCACCGACGCCAATTGCGAATCCCGGTCTTGATACGTTAGAGGCGGCAGTGAATCCTGAAACATCCCCGTATTGGTACTATGTTTCCGATCCAATTACGAGAGAGACAATTTTTGCAAGAACACTGGATGAGCATAACGAAAACATTGCGAACTATTTGAAGAAATAAAACAGGAAACAATCCCTTCGAGTATCAAGAATCGAAGGGTTTTGCCTACGCTCTGAAAACGTGAAGGAATTTTATTAAAGTAAATGTCAAAATTACCCCTAAAAATTTTCTCATCGCGCCCAGGCCAGCGTCTCGCCATACCGAATCTTGTCGAGTTGCAAACGCTTTCCTATAAATGGTTCTTAGAGAAAGGCATCAAAGAGCTTTTTAAAGAAGTTTCTCCGATTCACGACTACTCGGGCAAAGAACTTGAACTGCATTTCCTTGATTACGCGTTTGATAATCCGAAATATGATGAAGCGCAAGCGCGTTTCAAAGGCATCACCTATGAAGCCCCACTCCGCGCGCGAGTGAAACTCATTGATATAAAAACCGGACACGAAAAAGAGCAAGAAGTATATCTTGGAGATTTCCCATATATGACTGAACGGGGAAGTTTTATTATTAACGGAGTTGAGCGTGTCATTATCTCTCAGCTCATCCGTTCTCCGGGTGTTTATTTCACAGCGAACATCTGGCGCGGCAAAAAACTATTCGGCGCGAAAGTTATCCCGCTTCGCGGTGCGTGGCTCGAGTTCGAGACTGACTCAGACGGTTCGATCGTCGTAAAAATAGATCGCCGTCGGAAAGTAGTCGTCTCGGACCTGCTTCGTGTTTTAGGCGTTGTTGACAACGAGGAATTAAAAAAAGCGTTCGCTGATATTGATTGCGGGACAACAAAACACATTGAGGCCACGCTCAAAAAAGACGCCGCGAAAAATCTTGAAGAATCGTATGTAGAAATTTATAAACGTATCCGTCCGGAAGATCTCCCGACAGGAGAAAGCGCGAAAAGCCTTATCGATGCGATGTTCACGCGCGCTGATCGTTATGATCTTTCACCGGTCGGCCGTTTCAAGGTAAATCAGCGTCTTGACGATGCAAATGAGAAAGGACAGTTCCTCACGAAAAACGACATTATAAAAATCGTCAGGGAAATTATCCGTTTGAATAACGAACCGCTCGCCGAACCTGATGACATTGACCATCTTGGTAATCGCCAAGTTCGCGCTGTGGGCGACCTATTGCAAAATCGTCTCCGGGTTGGTTTTGCCCGTCTGAAACGCATCGTCCAGGATAGAATGTCAACGCTCGAACCGGATGCGCTGACACCAGTGCAACTCGTCAACGCTCGTCCGCTTGTCGCGGTAGTACGGGAGTTTTTCTCATCTTCGCAAATGTCTCAGTTTATGGATCAAGTCAATCCATTAACCGAACTCGAACACAAGCGCCGCGTCTCTGCCCTTGGTCCCGGAGGACTTACTCGTGAACGGGCCGGATTCGAAGTTCGCGACGTACACGTTTCACACTACGGCCGTATCTGTCCTATTCAAACCCCGGAAGGCGCGAACATCGGACTTATTAACTACCTCGCAAATTTCTCAAAAATCAATGAGTTTGGTTTCCTCGAAACACCATACGCCCGAGTCAAAAATGGCAAGGTTACCAATGAAATCGTTTGGTTTGATGCTATTGATGAACAAAAACATAGCATCGCTCATGCTGGCGTTGAGGTTGATAAAGAAGACAGAATTGTAAATGACGTTGTTGAAGCACGAGTCAAAGGAGAACCGGGATCCTGCGCACGATCCGAAGTTGAATTTATTGACGTTGCTACAAACCAAATCCTAAGTATCGCGACCTCGCTCATCCCATTTCTCGAACACGACGACGCCAACCGGGCCTTGATGGGATCAAATATGCAACGCCAAGCCGTTCCTTCGATCCGCCCGCAAGCACCGTATGTAGGCACGGGTATGGAAGAAAAAGCCGCCGAAGACTCGGGGTATCTTATAATTTCAGATCGAGATGGTGAAGTAATCGAAGCTGATGCGGCTCATATCGTTATAAAATCAACAAAATCAGGGACAAAAGAATTCACGCTTCATAAGTTTAAACGCACAAACCAGAACACCTGTGTATCACAACGGCCGCTTGTAACAATCGGTCAGAAAGTGAAAAAAGGAGACGTGCTCGCTGATGGTCCGGCTATTGATAATGGAGCGCTCGCTCTTGGTCAAAACTTACTTGTCGCGTTCGTTTCTTGGCAGGGCGCGAACTTTGAAGACGCCATCGTACTCTCGGAAAAAGTTGTTCGTGACAGCCGCTTCGCTTCAATCTATATTGAAGACTTTATTTGTGATGTAAGAGATACGAAGCTTGGTCCGGAAATCACAACGATGGATATTCCGAACGTCTCGGAAGAAAAGCTTAAAAATCTTGATGAAGAGGGTATTATCCGTATTGGCGCCGAAGCGAAAGCCGGTGATGTGCTTGTTGGAAAAATCTCACCAAAAGGAGAAAGCGAATTAACCTCGGAAGAACGTCTGCTCCGCGCGATCTTCGGCGAAAAAGCCTCTGATGTAAAAGATACATCGCTAACGCTTCCTCATGGTAAACAGGGACGCGTTGTTGGTATTAAAATCTTCCATCGTGAACAAGGAGATAAGCTTGATCCAGGCGTTATTAAGCGCATCGAGGTTCAGGTTGCTCAAGTTCGAAACATTCGTGCTGGAGACAAAATGGCAGGTCGTCACGGCAACAAAGGTGTTGTCGCGAAAATCTGGCCAATCGAAGATATGCCGTATCTTGAAGATGGTACGCCGGTTGATATCGTTTTAAACCCGTTAGGCGTCGCCTCTCGTATGAACCTCGGACAAATTTATGAAACGCACCTTGGATGGGCCGCGTCGAAACTCGGATATCGAGCGGCGACAACGCCGCTTGCGGGTGCGACTGAAGCGGAAATTAAAGCCGAACTTAAAAAAGCCGGACTTCCTGAATCAGGAAAAGTAGTAGCGTACGACGGCCGAACGGGTCAGGCATTCGATCAGCCGATAACAGTCGGTATTAAATATATGATGAAGCTAAACCACCTAGTCGAAGACAAGATTCATATGCGTTCAATCGGTCCATATTCGCTGATTACTCAGCAACCGCTTGGTGGTAAGGCACAATTTGGTGGGCAGCGTTTTGGAGAAATGGAAGTATGGGCACTCGAAGGATATGGCGCGGCACATACGCTCCAGGAAATGCTGACAATAAAATCAGACGATATTATGGGGCGTTCATCGGTATATGAATCAATCATCCGAGGAGAAAAGATCAAAAAACCAAACATCCCAGCGTCCTTTAACGTGCTGGTAAATGAAATGAAGGCGCTCGGCA
>Ga0155595_136_pt1 | contig 7061 bp, 8 predicted proteins | sample RifCSPhighO2_12_FD_107252 | JGI IMG/M metagenome (GOLD analysis project Ga0155595, IMG submission 107252) | Candidatus Colwellbacteria bacterium RIFCSPHIGHO2_12_FULL_44_17
CCTATGTATACGCGCAAAATGACTAATGAACGACTTGCCGAATGGAAAGATTGTTTCCAAGTACTCCAAAAAGACCTCGACGAAGTTGAGGATAGAGCCGCAAATGGCGGTCCTTACTACAAAGAGGATTATGGTCGCGTCTTGGAACATGCGTTCGAAACAGTTCAAGGAAAAGGTTTTCCTATATGGAAATATCTTCCCCCACTCGAACGTTGTGTTGTAAAAAGTGCCGCTCGTCTTGCTCCTCGTCATGGAGATAACGACGCGGTAGCACGAGTTATCGACCTTGCCGAAATAATGAGAAAAGGAAGATACAAAAAAGACTGCTTCCATTGTCAAAAACTTCTCATGGGTTGGAGTACCGAAGAATGCTTTATACATCTCGGTAACATTGAGAGAGCCACAGCCTTAGCCGGCTAGTGGCTTTTTCTTTTCTAAAAATTGACTAAATAAAATCGATATGGTTCAATAAAACCCTCAAAAGGTCGACCTTATTTATTAGTAAGTAAAGGTCGAGTAATCAGAACTTTAAAAATTAAAAAGCCACGTATGAGTAAACGATACTGGCATAAGGTGAACACCTTTGCTGTCACGATACAAAAAAACGCAACCAAGGAAGGACAACTCCTTGAGAAGATAGAAGAAATAATCCAAAAACTTCCCAATGGGAAACTGCCGGAAAAAAAATTCGAAGAAGTATTTAAACAAGTTGCGAGCGCCGCTTACAGTATCGGGCCAAAGAGCGTCCAGAAAGGCAATTACTTGCGCGTGAAACTGATAGAGTTTCTGCAAAGATTTTCGAAAGTTAACGGAAAACCAGAAAAGGCAGAAAAAACTATCGGAGCACTTATCGAACGAAACAACGGCTGGTCGCACAGCACCTGATGATATCCAGAGCCTCCGCGCAGAGCGGGGGTTTTTGTTTTTTAAAAAATTGACGAAAAAACAAAAAATCGGGTACGATTGCGTAAAGGTTGAGATCTTTGTCACAAATCTCCTGTGGCGAAAACAGGTGGATTTGTTTTGTACTTTAACAGCTAATCATATACATATATGGGAAATGGAGTGACAACACTTGGATACGCGCCCGCGCTGGACATCATTGAAAGTCGAGAACGGCCAAAAAAAGTGAAAACAAGCCACCTGATAAGCTTATTCGCTTTTGGCGCTGTGCTTGATTATCTCGCAAGAAAATACGGATGGTATTTCATTGTGAGACAGCTCGACGTTCCAATGCACGTCGGCGGCGGCATACTCGTCGGACTTTTCTTTTTCTGGTTGTCTGATAAATGGCAGAAAGAGAAAAAGCATCGATCGCAACGAGCCGAGTTTGTACTGCGACTAATAGTCTTTATTGCATTTGTCGCACTCGGTACGTATCTTTGGGAAATCTTTGAATACGCCCGCTACCCGAATATACAAATATCAGCTATAGACACGTTTGCCGATATTGTATTCGGTTTCGTAGGCGCTGGTTTGACTGTTATCGTAAGAAAAGTCCGTAGAATGATGTAAGTAGTAGAAACGCCCTGAAACACGGGCGTTTTGTGTTATTGACGGAATGTAGACAGAGTGGTATGATATACAACAATAGAGTTATTCCTTCAAAAATCTAAAGGTCAAGTAACTCTCTTCTTTTAAAACTAAAACCATGCTCACTCATATGAAAAGGAATCTTTTCGAGGCGCAAAAAGAGTTAAATACTCATATGGATAACGGTTTGAATGGAAGTCTTGAACACGATCTTGGCTTTTACAAAAAGATGATCCAAGTGAACCCAACCGCTGAAAATATCTGCGCGAATGCGATTTTCAGAAAAATGAAAGCAAATGCCAAAAAGGTTACGATCGGAGACCTCCAACTTTTCCAAGACGCATATCGCGTTGTGCAATAAACACAGCAAGAAACCCCTCACTATGAGGGGTTTTCCTATTTTCTAAAACGATTCCTTACAAATTTTCTATCAAATTCTTTAACTTCTCCAACTTCTCTTCTCTATTCTGTAAAGCAGTCTTCGGTAATTCAAGGTCCGCTGCTAAATCAAAAATCTCTACAAACTCGGGCTCGTGATCGTATTCGCTAACCGCCAAAAGTCCTACGATATCATACGCAATCTCAGCAATATAAAGCTCCTGCAACTCTAATCTCTTGATCCACTCTTTTAATTGGCTCACAACCTCTTGTTTTGATTTATATTCCATAACACTTCACATTCGCACTGCTGTGCTCAGTATTTCGTCACCTTCGCTCCTCAACTACGAGACGTCATGCGCCATGACAACGCTTGTACTTTTTTCCGCTCCCGTCCGCCGACGCTGAAGCTTTGGCGGGACTCCGCTTGATTATGCCTATTTCAAGCATTTCTTCCATGACAATGCTTGTACTTTTTCGGTGTTCCGTCTGCTTTCTTCGCTCCGCACGGACAAGGATCGTTTCTTCCAACGTTCTGGTATCGTGTGTTATCCCCCGCTGAAAATTGATTAACTTGAGACGCCGGCTGTTCTTTAATCACAAGCTTAAAGAGATTACTGAATACCCATTGCTCAAAATTCTCCTGCATTCGAGAAAAAAGTTGAGAACCTTCGCTTCGGTACTCAGTCAAGGGATCACGCTGACCATACGCTCTGATCCGAACGCTCTCCGCGAGGTGTTCCATATCATCAAGATGATTCATCCAAAACGCGTCAAGTACTGAAAGTAAAGGACTTTTAAGAAGATGGAAATTTTCGTACCCATCAAGGCGGCTCATAACTATCGTGCGAGCCTCTTCAGAACTCACCGATGTTCGCGCGTCATCCGTGGCAACGATTCCCCCTTCCTTAAGAAGCTTCAAGAGCTCCTCAGGTGGCAACGCCGCTTCTTCAAGTCGTACAAGAATAGTATCGAAAACTTCCTCAACAAGAGCTTCAAGCGAATCAGCATCAAGGGTGCCTAAAATCGTCTGCCGCCGTTTATAAATCGTCGTCCGCTGTTTATTAAGAACATCATCAAAATCGAGTAAGTGTTTGCGAAGATCAAAATTCATCCCCTCAACCTTACCTTGCGCTTCTTGGACTGCCTTTGAAACCATTTTCGAGTCAATGGGCACATCGTCAGGCAAATTGAATCTTTCAATAAAGCTTTTAAGCTTACCGCCGCCGAAAACGCGAAGCAGATCATCCTCAAGTGAAAGGAAAAACTGCGACGAACCAGAATCCCCCTGCCGCCCGGAACGCCCGCGAAGCTGGTTATCAATTCGCCGCGCCTCATGCCGTTCAGTCCCTAAAACATGAAGTCCCCCAAGATCTTTAACTTTTTGTGCCTCGGAAGTATCGGGTGGATTGCCTCCGAGAATAATATCAACACCTCGTCCCGCCATATTTGTCGCGACAGTAACCGCGCCCTCCCTTCCTGCCTGCGCGATAATCGCTCCTTCTCGTTCGTGATTTTTGGCGTTCAGGATCTCGTGTGGTACGCCAGCTTCTTTAAGAAATTCAGAAAGTATTTCGTTTTTCTCAATCGAAGCAGTACCAATCAAAACCGGCTGTCCCGCGGTATGCCGCTTTTTTACATCCTCGGCAATCGCTCGGTACTTCGCGTCTAAGTTTTTATAAACGAGATCAACCGAATCCTTCCGAACCATCGGCCTATTCGTTGGAATCGAAACTACCTCAAGATTGTAAACTTTATGAAACTCCTCCGCCGATGTCTGCGCCGTACCCGTCATACCCGCTATTTTTTTGTATAAGCGGAAATAGTTCTGAATGCTGATCTGGGCAAACGTTCGTGATTCTTCTTGTACGGCAACATTTTCTTTTGCCTCAATCGCTTGATGAATACCAAGTGAATAACGGCGTCCCGGCATCATTCTGCCGGTAAATTGATCAACAATGATAATCTCGCCGTCCCGAACAACATAGTCTGTGTCTTTTTGGAAAAGCGCTTGCGCCTTTAAGCACGCTTCTAAATAACGGACAAGTTGGATATTGTCGGGCGCGTACAAATCTTTAATGCTGATTTGCGCCTCAACCTTATTAATACCTTCTTCGGTTATTTCAACAGATCGAAGTTTCTCATCAACTACGTAGTCTTCTTCTTTTTTAAGTCGCGCCACAACCCCAGCAAAAAGCTTGTAGTACTGGCTGGATGATTGATCTGGTGCGGAGATAATAAGCGGGGTTCGCGCTTCATCAATAAGAATACTGTCGACTTCGTCAACGATTGCAAAATGATGCCCGCGCTGAGACTGACGTTCAAGCTGATGTACAAGATTATCACGCAGATAGTCAAATCCAAATTCATGATTTGTACCGTACGTAATATCCGCGAGATATCCCTCTCGGCGGGTAATCGGTTTCAAAAACTCCTCCTGAACTATAAAACTGCCTGTCGTATCACGTTCGGTATCAATAAGCGCCGTTTCCTCCTGAGGAATTTTCCATAAAGGATCGTAAAGATAAGCGGCCTCGTGAATAAGACATGATGTCGTAAATCCCAAAGCCTGATAAATTTGCCCCATCCATACCGCATCACGCTTCGCAAGATAATCGTTCACAGTAACAACATGCGCGCCCTTACCCTCAAGCGCGTTTAAATACACAGCGGTTGTCGCGGCAAGTGTCTTCCCTTCTCCAGTCGCCATTTCAGCAATCGCCCCAGAATGAAGCACTATACCCGCGAGAAGCTGAACATCGTAGTGACGTTGATGAAGGGTTCGTTGCGCCGCTTCACGAACAAGCGCGAACGCTTCTGGTAGAACTTCATCGAGCGACGTACCGCCCTGAACACGATCTCGAAGCTTGAGACTGCGTTCACGAAGTGCCTCATCCGGCAACGTTTGGAGTTCCGGTTCGAAAGCATTAATAGAATTGACGAGCGGATCAAACTTCTTCGTGCCCGAAGAAAAAAGTCCGCTAAAAAAAGAAAGTCCCATCTAAACAGTCTGCTTGTCTTTATATTTTTTTATTTCTTCGTGAAGAATATCTTTCACGCGATCAATCGCCTTATGGAGATCGGGCTCTGTGTCTTGAGCGCGAAGTGTTTTCCCCGGAAGAATAAGCGTCACCTCAGCGTAAAAAACATCCCCATGCCGATGATGTTGCGTCGTTTTTGCCACCTCAACCTTAAGCTCAAGCGGGCCTTCTTTTTCCCAGCGTTCAAGTACCCGAGAAAAAGCATCAAACTTCTCATGGATATAGATCTTAATAGCCTCGGTTAGCTCAAAATTAGTAGCTTGTATAGTAATATTCATATTCCCGATTATAGCGATTCATCCTAAAAAAGACAAAGGTTAGAGCCAATCTTCTCTTCTTTCATGGAAGGGCTGATAAACAAAAATCTCGCCGAGTTTGACTCGGCGAGACTCAAGCAAAAAAGTTTATACTATTTTCTTTTTTTCTTACCTCCCTTCTTCGATGACTTCTTTGCCTTCCGTGCTTTCTTCTTTGCCATTGAGAAAAAACGAAGTCTTAGTTATAAACGTCAACATAAATTATCCGACTGTATAACTCTGTTAACGGTGTACATATACACTTCCTACTAGTAATTTTAGAACAAATAAGCTTGAAAAAATATGTGGATAACTCTTTTTCTCTAAAAAGTTCCTATTTCAGCCTCATATAAAAATTAAAACCGCGATTTTTTAAAATACGTTACATATTTTCTTCATAGAACTCCCGAGAGGGCTACAGAGGGTGACCTCCGCTATATGTTATTTAAGTGAGTGCGCTTTCTGTAGCCCTCTCGAGAGTTCGCGTACGTCAATTGTAAATGATTGCGGTTACTTTTGAAACTGCTCACAAACTTCTGCGAGGTCGTCCATCAAAAATTCAACAGATTCGTTCTTAGAAACACCGCGATAAAGAACATTCTTAAGAAAAGAATCGAAATCACGAGGACGCTCAACCTTCGATCCTTTAAAAATCGACGTAAGATCGCCCAAAATCTCTTCTGCGTGAGCGTCTGTCAAAGCAGAAGATACAATTCTTAAAACCGCCGCGAATGGATGTGTCGGAGAAGAGCGAAAAGGAATAATTTGGACAAGTGCTCCCTCTCCGATTTCGTTAACACTCGAAAAGTTAAAGCCGCGCGCTCCCGAAAAAGACAAACTCTTTCCTGAAGGGCGAACAAGCGCGCTACGGATAATTCCGTGAGAACTCAAAAAAGTATATCCGCGCGTATCTCTAAGCCGAGCGCCTTTCCAGAGTTTTAAAAGTTTTTGTTCGAACGCGATAAGAGAATGGTCCGGTACCGCGACATAAAAGTTTGAATTAGCACCGACCGCCTGTACTGCGAGCTCAAGACTAACAGGATGTCGAAGTGAAGCAAGAAAATCTAAAAACTCTATCCATCGTTTCCGATCATCACTCGTCCGCCGCGGAAGTTCGACGAGAAAAATATGTAGCCGTGCTGGTTGAAGCTGAAAACGATGCCGAAAATAATACGCAAGTTCCGGAACACCGAGACTTAGAAGTACAAGAAATGCCACGCCCCCAAGAACAAGTGAAATAATTTCCAAGTCCATACTATAAGTATACCAAACAAAAGAAAAACCCTCTTCATTTAAGAAGAGGGTTGGCAATTATACCACCAAGTATCCCGAGAGCTTCTCCGGTAACCATTTTAAAAGCAGAACCAAATTCGCGAAATTCCTCCTTCATCTTCAATGGTTTGAGAGGACGAGAAGGCATCTGAATAAGAAGCTCATCCTCCCATGCTCCATGAGGAGATCGTTCGTTCTGACACTGCACTGCAATACGGATCTCTTCCCCATAATCAACTGTGTCGGGAAGAACAACGCGAATGCCCTCTGCTTCACGAAGATTTTGAATTTCTAAATCTCCGTACAGATCTGCCTCATCTCCCTCAGAATGAGATAAGACGGTAACAGTGCCAGAACTTGATCGTTTACCAAGTAGCACCCGGTTACCATTATACCGATGACCCCAAAGAAAAAGACGAGGTGCATTCGGATAGGGTGTCCAACGAGGATTAATTTTAACCGGAACCTCGAAGTGGCTATCACAGCGTTCCGGAAAATCGGTTTTAATCAAAAGATTAAAACGCTCGATTGACGGTGGGTT